>Ga0307991_1001020_pt1 | contig 19945 bp, 23 predicted proteins | sample EllFjometagen131_FD_203146 | JGI IMG/M metagenome (GOLD analysis project Ga0307991, IMG submission 203146) | Marine microbial communities from Ellis Fjord, Antarctic Ocean - #131 | ecosystem: Environmental > Aquatic > Marine > Unclassified | place: Southern Ocean | collected 2014-10-08 | reverse complement strand
CCCCATGACCCGTTACCCTTCACAGCTCTTCGTGTCCTTCGTGGTGAGATGACGGCGTTCTTGCGCGCTTCACAGGACTATGTTTTCTTCTTCCGAGTTCCGAGTTCCGCATTCCCCGTTCTCGCATCTGTCACCCGTCACCCATTACCAGTCACTGCTTCACCGCCCGTGTGGCGATGAATGAGTCGCAGTACTTGGAGATCAGCTCTCCAGGAAACGTATCCTCGTAGAATCCGGCGATGACGAACCCGGCGTCGATCTGGCCACCAATCTGATCTTGCAGTGTGTGTCCAAACTCCAGCGGCGAGTCCTTTCCAAAATGCATTGCCCGTTCCTTCTCGCTGATGCTTGATAGCTCGGAATACGGAAGCGAAAACCGTACCTGCAAGATTCCTTCCTTCTCCTTTGCCGGATCAAATAGATAGAGGACGGGATTGTCGAATCCGGAGAGAATGACCCCGCCGTGGCGCAAAACCCGGTAGGCCTCACGCCAAACTGGCCGCACATCAGGGACAAAGCAGTTGGAGACAGGGTGCACGATAAGATCGAATGACTCATCGGCAAAGACAGAAAGGTCGCGCATGTCTCCCTCAACTGTGCGAATACTTAGGCCCTCACGCTCAGCGATTGCTCGATCCTGCGCGAGCTGCTTTGGCGAGTTGTCGTACACCGTCACGTTCGCTCCGGCAACGGCGAGGATCGGCCCCTGCTGTCCACCACCGGAGGCCAAGCAGAGGACGTCACGCTTCGTAAGCTCAGGGAACCAATCCCTTGGCACAGGCTTCGTCGGAGTGAGGATGATCTGCCAATCGCCGCGCCGCGCGGCGGCGATCACGTCTGCACTAACAGGGATAGTCCATGGATTGCCGTTATCCACTTCCTTGTTCCACGCTTCTCTGTTGAACGCGCGCACGTCGATGTTGCGTTCGCCATCAGTCACGAGACCTTCTCTCCGATGTACAGGCCGCGTCCAGCAATCCCCTTCACATTATAGCTAACGGACAGACCAGCATCTGCAAACATCTGCTTCATCTCCTCAATCGTAAATAGTCCCAGCTCATGGTGCTCAACGAAGTGCGTAGTTCCCTCTGGAGTACCGATCAGGTGATGCAGATCGAAGTATGAGATACGTCCCTTCACGAAACTCGTGTTGACTCGCGCAATCTTCAGATTTGGCTCATCAATGAGCATTGCATGCACCGTGCCCGCGTGCCACACCTCGGGAGGGAACCATGGCTCGATAATCAGAAGTCCACCTGCGACGAGATGCCTGCTCATGCACGCGATCGCCCTCGCAGCAAGTTCGAACGTCTTGGCATACGCAATCGCGCTGAACAGACACGTGATCACGTCAAACTTCTTATCAAGATCGAAGTCGATCATGTCAGCCTGATGAAACGTCACATTTGGGTTTCGCACACGTGCAATGTCGAGCATCTCACGCGAGACATCGAGCCCTTCAACGTCAAATTCATCCTTCAGATACTCGATATGCTTACCCGTTCCACAGGCAACATCAAGCATACGTCTACCCTCGGACTGGAGACGTTGTTCAATGACCAGCGTGATCTTGCTCGCTTCCTGCTCGTAATCCTTGAACGAGTAGATCTTGTCGTAGTATTTGGCTGCGTCCATACCGGCCCTCCCAAGCGAAGTCTATCCGAGGGGTGCACCACTGACAACGACACCAAGATCAACCGCAGGATCGCGCCACTCTTGACAGCAAACGCCCAAGAATCTCAATTCCTCTCCAATGAGAACAGCAGATGTCCCCTATCTGGCGGAGAGAAGTATTGGCTTTATTCGCACAGACATGCTATATTTCACCTTCGACTGCTTGGGCATCAGCCCACCGGAGGATGAGAAAGCTTGTTCCGATCTTCAACCAACACCAAGAGGACATCACATACTAACGATGGAATATTGGTTTCCGTTGCTATCCCTGCCTACAACGAGCAGGACTGCATCGCGGATTGCCTCCGCTCCATCGCCAGGCAACGGACCTCGGCCAATGTTGAAGTGGTTGTCTGCCTGAACGCATGCACCGACCACACGGCACACGTTGCCAGACAAGTGGCCGAAGAGGAAGGACTAAACCTCAAAATCCTCGATGTGCCTGTAAAGGGAATCGCACGTGCACGCCAGCGGGCTTTTCAGGCGGCAGGCGGAGACATCATCGTAAGTGCCGATGCTGATAGCCAGTATCCGAGCAACTGGATAGAACGCATCGTCACAGCATTTGGCCGCAAGCAACAGACAGCGCTTGTCTACGGGCCTGTCTACTTCACCCGCATCCGCGGACTTGCCGGGACTGTGATGCGCTACGCCTACCCAGTGATCGACTTCGTGATCACCCAGTTTGATCGGATAACCAGGCACCCGAACGTGAGAGGCCCCAACTTCGCCGTCGAGAGGAACGCCTTTGAACAAGTAAAGGGATTCAACGTCGCGCTAGAGGCATTCGAAGACAACGACATCGCCTGGCGTGTAGCGAAACTGCGTGGGCACCGCGCTCTCCACTACGATCGCCACTTGGTGGTCCACTCATCGGCTAGACGGTACAACTACTACGGCCTGTGGAAGGCTGTACACTACTACACGGTCGGCTATTTTAGGACGTTTCTTCTCAAGAAGAATATGCGCAAATTTCAGGACGTTCGCATTTCGCCGTAGTCTCTCCAGTGTCCCCTGCTTTGCGGAACCTGTTTACGTTCACCAAGAAGACTCAAAGCTTCGGCTTTCAGCACTGGCGTTGCTCTTTGGCATACGTGAGCAGAACAGACGCCTTCGCAGCGTTATCCAACGTCGGGCACGGGACCCGACGCTACACAAACACCTGTCTGTAGTCCCTCTGTTTGCTGTGCTTACCTCTGCGCCTCCGCGCCTCCGCGCCTCTGCGAGATGATGCTTTTCTCGTTTCACACTCCGCGTTCCGCATTCCACGTTAGACTCCAACGAAGGTGTGCACAGCAAACAGCACCGCGCTGTCGACCAAGCTCACAAGGGATCTTCACGCCAAGACTCGCTATACTGTCACATTATTACTAGCGCTGGGAGGCAAATACATGGACTACAAAGCACGTTTGGGTGGCCTGAAGAAGAGACTGGCAGAGCAGAATATCGATGTTCTCGCGCTTCTCCCCGGGGCAAATGCCACATACCTCACGGGGATCGAGAAAGAGCTTAGCGAGAGGCCGCTTGTCCTCTTCCTCCCCTCGTCCGAATCGGCCCGCCCCCTGATACTCCTCCCTGGCTTTGAGGCGGAGACATTCGCGCGCGCGCTTCCCTACACGGTCGATACCGTCACCTACACGGACGAAGAAGGCTACGCACGCGCGTTCGCAGAAGCAGCTAACATGCTCCATCTCGCGGGAAAGACTATCGGAATGGAGGCGCGCTCGATGCGGCTCCTTGAGCTACGCCAGATCGAACGAAACGCGCCCGGCGCGAAGGTCGTCGAGGCTGATCAGCTCCTGTCGCAGGCGCGGATGCGCAAGGACTCAGATGAGATCGAGGCGATCCGCACAGCAATCAGGGTGAGTGAAGAATCACTAACTGCTACGTGTGTCCAGGTCAAGCCTGGAATGAGCGAGCGCGATGTGCAGATGATCCTCAACATGGAGATGCTGAAAAACGGTGCAGACGGAAACGGCTTCCCGCCAATCGTCCTCTCCGGGCCGCGCGCCGCTCTTCCACACGGGACCGCAAGCAACCGTAAGCTACAAGAAGGAGACTGCCTCCTTATCGATTACGGCTTCCGCGTTGGCGTCTACTCTGCCGACATCACTCGCACATTCTCCATCGGTACGACGACCCCTGAGTGGAAGGAGATCTACGAGATCGTCAAGATGGCGAACGAAGCCGGCCGCAAGATGGCGGGTCCTGGTATTCTTGCAGAACAGGTCGATTCCGCTGCCCGCCGCGTGATCGTCGATGCAGGATACGGCGAATACTTCACCCATCGCACCGGGCACGGCCTGGGCCTGGAGATCCACGAACCGCCTTACATCCTCTCCGGGAACAAGACCGTTCTTGAGCCGGGAATGGTGTTCACCGTCGAGCCGGGAATATACATTGCAGACAGGGTTGGAGTGCGTATCGAAGACGACGTTGTGATCACCGAAAATGGAGCTGAAGCGCTGTCCACCTACCCGCGTGAGCTTACTTCGCTGTAACGGCGTAGGCACACACATCACCCAGTGGGCAATCTGAGCAGAGAGGATCGCGCGACCGACAACGCTCCTTCCCATGACGGACGAACAGGGCGTGGTACTCGTTGTACAGCTTTGCATCACGTGGGATGTTCTCCATGAACAGATCGCGCAACGCAGCGTACGGCTCCGCACCGCTTATCAGCCCGACTCGCTGCAGAATCCGACGTGTGTAAGCGTCAATGACGAAACTCGGCTTCCCCGCAGCATAGAGGATGATCGAATCGGCTGTCTCCTCACCGATTCCGTGCACGCCAAGCAGTTCTTCGCGCATCACGGAGATGTTTAGAGAAAACAGATCCTCCAGATCGCCGTGATGCCGCTCCTGCAGGAACAGCAGAAACGAGTGCAACTTTTTCGCCTTCGCGTTGTAGTACATGGTAGGTCGGATCAACGCTGCGACCTCATCGAGCGGCGAGTGCAGGAGCGTTTCCGGACTCAACAGGTCTGTGGCTTTAAGCGCAGCCAGCGCTTTCTCCACGTTTTTCCAAGCGACCTGTTGAGTGAGTATTGCCCCGATGATGATCTCAAACGGATCCTTTCCCGGCCACCAGTGTTGTTCACCGTATGCAGAGAACAACCGTTTGTAGATCAAGAGAAGATCGGAAAGCATCTTACTCAACGCTTAGAAACTGACGGATTGCAGCGAGGATTGCGTCGGCAATGGTGCTCTGATAGGAGATGCTCTGCAGAAGCTTCGACTCGCGAGAATTGGTGACAAACCCCGTCTCAACGAGCGCAGCCGGCATCTTCCCTCGCCCGATGAACAACGGTGCCCACTTCACCCCACGATCGTCTGCACCAGTGGCGGAGACTACGTGTTCTTGCAGCATTCGCGCCAAACGATAACTCGCACTATCTGTGCGCTGCGTCTCGTGCACCAGCGTTTCCACACCGGATACGCTTGCCGAGCTGAAGGCGTTAGCATGTATGCTCACGTATAGGTCAGCACCAAGGTCGTTTGCCGCCAATATGCGATCGGCTGGGTAAATATATTCGTCATCGCGCCTCGTTAGAATGATGCGCATCTGTGGATCGTCCAGCGATTTTATGTACACCATCTGCGCTATCGGCAGGGTGATATCTTTCTCCTCCACGCCACCGATTCCGATCGCCCCAGGGTCCTTGCCGCCATGACCCGGATCGATCATCACGAGGTAGCGATACGGCGGTATTGGTGCATCCCCTCCGGCAACAAGAGCGAGGCAAGCGACAGCGATCACCAAGAGAACGAGGCTGATGGCGGAGATTCTCAATGGACGTTCCAAGCGACTATCACTCCTTTGCCGTGAGAGGAGGATACGCTATCGCGTGCGCTCGACAGTAGCCAGCCTGTCGGTTGGCAGCAAGACATGTGAGACCCAAGCAGAAGCGCTGGTTCCCCTTCCCCGTGGACGAGATGACGTGACCGGCAGCACAAGCACTTCCCCTCGCCTGTTCACATGGACAGATGCCAAGCAAGACTCACCACGAAGAACACGAAGGGGTAAAACCGTCAGCTTGAAGCATCGACATTGTCTCTTTGGCGCATCTGTGCAGAACGTGTGCTTTCGTAGCGTTGCAGCTCGTCTGCAACGTTGCTGGCACAGCGTTGGTCAACCTCACCTGAAGGACTTCCCTCTCACCTGTTCGCTGCGCTCACTCAAGATCGCCAAGAACGCTAAGAACAGCTCATCTCACTCCGCACTCCATGCTCTTCTTCGTTCCGCACTCTGCGTTGTTCCGTTCTGTTTGTAGCTTTCCGCTAATCGCGCTATACTCCTTGCGATACGTGCAAATAGCGTATCAGGAACTAAAGGCGAGACCGTGGGAACGTAGCATTCGTATCTACTTGTCTGCTTCCCGCGATAGCCAAGGCGGGGAAGCTATCCTGAAGGCACAAATTGTGACCCCATGTTGAAGGGCTGATATGACTACTGCATCGATAACGCCACAGGAGTTCGTCGACAAATGGCAACGCTCTAAACTGAAAGAGCGTTCAGCCTCGCAGGAACACTTTATCGACCTGTGCCGGATGCTGGGTCATCCCACACCTGCCAAAGCCGATCCCGAAGGCACAACCTTCACCTTCGAAAAGGGTGTTAACAAGTCATCGGGCGGTCAAGGCTGGGCCGATGTGTGGAAGAAGGGATTTTTCGCTTGGGAGTACAAGGGCAAGCACAAGAACCTTAAGTCTGCATACGAACAGCTCCAGCTCTATCGCGATGCGCTGCTCAATCCGCCGCTCCTGATCGTGTCTGACATGGAAACAATCATCATCTACACCAACTTTACCAATACCGTCAAGCAGAGATTCACACTCACATTCGACGATCTCCTCACGCGCGAGGGCTTGAATACGTTGCGCAATGCATTCGAGCATCCAGACAGATTGCGGTCGGATCAGACAGCCGAGGGCGTCACCAAGCAGGCGGCAATTCAGTTCGGAAAACTAGCCGAGTCCCTTCGCAAAGCCGGGCACTCCCCGGAGAAGGCCGCACACTTCCTGATCCGCATCCTCTTCTGCCTGTTTGCCGAGGATATCGGGCTGCTACCTGACAACCTGTTCACGAAACTGATCGACAACACAAAGGACGATCTTAAACACTTCCACGAACTGCTTGGAGAGCTCTTCAACCACATGGCTAAGGGCGGCTTCTTCGGATTGGAAAGAATCCCGCACTTCAACGGCGGAATCTTCGACTCGGCCGAGGCTTTGCCACTGGATCGAGACAGCCTAGAAATCCTATCGCGGGGTGCACAGCTAGACTGGTCTAGCATCGAGCCATCGATCTTCGGCACACTGTTCGAGCGCGGACTCGACCCTGGCAAACGAGCGCAACTTGGCGCACATTACACCAGCCGGGATGACATCTTACTGATCGTCGAGCCAGTCCTGATGCGTCCACTCCGCCGTCGATGGGAGGAAGTACGGGCTCAGGCAGAGGGGCTCCAGAAAAAGTGGCGGACAACCAAGTCCGGCAGTGGAGCCAAGACACGGCTGCGAAACCGTTTAGAGAAGCTGCTCCATGAATTCGCCAACGAAATCGCCAATACTAAGGTGCTTGATCCCGCCTGCGGCAGCGGAAATTTCCTCTACGTAGCACTGCGCCAACTGCTTGATCTGGAGAAGGACGTCATCGCCTTCGGAATGACTTTGGGCTTCCCTCTGAGACTACCGATTACAGATCCCAAGAACCTGTATGGGATCGAGATCAACGAGTATGCGCATGAACTCGCTCAGGCCACCATCTGGATCGGCTACATCCAATGGCTGCGCGAGAATGGATTCGGTCAACCTAAAGAACCAATCCTCAAAGCACTCGACAGCATCCACGAAATGGACGCGATTCTTGCATTTGACGAGAAAGGGAATCCCGTGGAGCCCGAGTGGCCGGAAGCTGATGTCGTGATCGGGAATCCTCCATTTCTGGGCGGAAAGCTCCTTCGCAGGCAACTTGGTGACGACTACGTCGATCAAGTGTTCACGCTCTGGAATGGCCGCGTCGCTCGTGAATCAGACTTTTGCTGCTATTGGTTCGAGAAGGCGCGAGCAATGCTCAAGGCAGGCATACTGAAGCGTGCCGGACTGCTCGCAACGCAGGGCATCCGTGGCGGCGCGAATCGAAAGACGCTCGAACGAATCATGGAGAGCGGGGGCATCTTCTGGGCACAATCGGACAAGAACTGGATTCTCAATGGCGCAGCTGTTCACGTTTCAATGGTTGGGTTTGACACCGGAGAGGAAAAGGAATTCCGGCTTGATGGACAACTCGTTGCAAAGATCAATTCTGACTTGAGCACAGGTGCCGATTTGACCAAAGGAGTACGTCTTTCTGAGAACTGTGGAATCGCTTTCATGGGCGCTACCAAGGGAGGATCGTTCGATATTCCCAACGCTCTTGCGCGCCGCATGCTCGCAGCCAAGGGCAATCCAAACGGAATGCCAAATTCCGACGTGATTCGTCCATGGGTCAATGCCAAGGACATCACGTCAAGACCACGAAATATGTGGATCATCGACTTCGGGACTGCAATGCCAATTGAGCACGCATGCTTATACGAGTTTCCGTTTCAGTACGTACAAGAGAATATTCGGCCGATTCGAATAAAGAACAAGCGCCGTCAGTATGCAGAGAAGTGGTGGCTCTTTGCAGAGCCACGCCCAGCCATGAGGGATGCAGTCGAAGGATTGCCCAGACTTGTGGGAACGCCGCGAGTCTCCAAGCATCGGCTATTTGCCTGGATACAGAAGAACACACTTCTAGGAAGTGCCACGTTCGTCTTCGCCCGCGAGGATGATTACTTCTTCGGCGTTCTCCACTCCAAGATCCACGAGCTATGGGCACGTCGGCAAGGCACGCAGCTGCGTGAGGTAGAAAGCGGCTTCCGCTATACCCCAACCACCTGCTTCGAGACGTTCCCGTTCCCTTGGCCACCAGGGGAGGAACCTGTTGATGATCTGCGCGTTCGCGCCATCGCCGCTGCCGCCAAAGAGCTCGTAGAGAAGCGTGATCGCTGGCTCAACCCCAAGAGCGCGACCGAAGCCGAGCTCAAGAAACGCACCCTCACCAACCTTTACAACCAGCGCCCCACCTGGCTTGACTTCGCCCACAAGAAACTCGATAACGCCGTCCTCGCCGCCTACACCTGGCCACAAGACATCACAGACGAACAAATCTTAGAACACCTCCTCGCCCTCAACCTCAAACGGGCAAGGAAGATGACCAGCTGATGTGCTACAACGAGCATCACTATTCCACGGCGCCGGACTTCATTGACGCAATCTCGTTGAGTCGTTCAGGTTTCTACCTACAGGGGAAGTATCACTGGATGTTCCGAGGCCAGCCAGCCACTGAAGATCTCGTGCCCTCGGCCTGGAGACCTGGTGCGCTTGACTCGTTTTGTAATGGAGTATCCCCCAACTCATATGATAACCTCGTGGATGTAGAGATGCGTGTGGCTCAGAAATTCTTCTTACTTGCTGATGCACGAGGACTGGAGATCCCAGAGGATACACAGAGGCTTCGACGCGAGATCTGGCAGCAGGCTGACAGGCAGGTAGTCGCCGCGAGGTGGCCACCTCATCATTGGCTCTCACTCCTCGCTCTGGCTCGACACAATGGGCTCCCGGCACGCTTGCTCGACTGGTCGTGGAATCCGTATGTTGCTGCGTACTTCGCTGCATCGGGCGCCTATGAAGCACTCCTGAACGGGAGCTCGGAACCCACCGATAGACTTGAAGTCTACGCACTGAATGTCGAGTCTTCCCACGCCAATCTGGTACGTAGCAAGCATGGTATCAATCCGTTGCCCGGGAGTATCGAGTTCGTCACGGCTCCTGCCGCGGGGAATGAGAACCTCCGTGCTCAAGAAGGAGTCTTCACTCTTCTTGTTCCGAAGGGGAGTGAAGCGAATCTGATTCCAAGCATGAGCATTGAAGAGGTCATAAGGGGGATGTCCAGAAGTATTTCCGTAATTCTACTTCACAGATTCACACTAGAAGCGAAGCATGCTTGGGAACTCATGGGCCTTCTTCGCTGTGAAGGGGTTTCAGCATCCAGCATTTGGCCAGGCTACAAAGGTATCGCGAGGGAAATCAGGGAATTAGGTGAAGAAGGACTCGGATCGTTGTGAGGTCAGGGAGTGGAAGTCCCACCTGGCTGGCTTAAACTCGCCCATCAGACCCTCGACGAAGAGATCCTAGAGAACTTCCTTGCCCAGAATCTTGAGCGCGCGGGAGCTGTACGGGAGGAACGATGAATGCAAAGCAGCTGCAGGCGAAGGTGGTTGCAACTGGGAGCGTTGGGCGGAGGGTCCGTCATGACATCATGAAGCAGTATTTCGAAGCTGCCGGATATTTCGCAGACTGCGCTGCCAGCATAGAGGATGAAACCCAGAAAGCCGCCTTGAAGGACAAGATCGAGACTTCTCAACACCGTGCCTACGTTGTCGGAGCAGTCGTCTTGGCGGCCATGGCGATGGAAACCTGCATCAACGGGATCTATCTCGATGCCTGCAGCAAGAATCTCAAAGGATTGGACGATCGGGAGATGGCTCTTCTAGCGAAATCATGGGCTTTTCTCGATGAGAGGCACTTGGACACCTTGTTCAAGTATATGCATGCTCTTCTCCTTGTTGGGAAACGGGAACTGCCACCGGGAGAGAACCCATATCAGGGCGCAAAAAACCTTATCGACCTCCGGAATGCCCTCACGCACTACAAGCCCGAATGGGACGACGCGAAGATACACGAAACAATCAAGAAACAACTTAAAGGGAGATTCGACGTCAATCCGCTGGCCCCTGACGCGTATCTGTGGTTTCCCGAGCAATGCCTAGGGAGCGGGTGTGCGAAGTGGGCAGTCAATGCCGCTGAAGATTTCGTTCGCGCCTTCTGCAAGCAACTTGGCATCCCCAAAAGAATCTAACAGGAGGGAAGCATGGAGTGACCAGCAGTCCTGGGAATCTACGGTGCGAGCCTCGAAGACTCCGCCAACCTCTCCGCCCCAGACGTCATCGCCGCCGACACCATCGAGGACCTACAAGCAGCACTAGAAGAACTCCAAGCCATATCCGACGAATTAGCCGAAACACCGGGCGCTAAAGCAGGAGATACATATGCAGGGGAAAACTCTTTCATACAACAAAATAACTGATGCTTCCTCGCGCATTTGGTTTGCACGAGCGTCTTTTCTGGGAGGAGTGGCACGCATTTTCGATTTCAGTGGAACGGTATCTGAGTACAATAGCTCAGGGACTGGTGAAAAAGCTGATTACGACACATTGTTATCCGATTGGCTAGCAGTGGGCGATGATATTAGAGAACGTTTACGGAGCGCAGAGCCGTCGGACCGCAGTGGGCAACTCTTATGAGCTCTCTGGCGGGAGCCGAGGGCAAACTAGCAGAGGCAAGGTTTTTCCTCGGATTCCTTGAACGCATTGAGAAGGATCAACCCGTAACAACCGACTCACTCGACAATGAGGCCACTTACTTCACTTCAGCTCTACTCAACGCTTGCTATTCCGTACTAGAACACCTTAAAGGCCAAGGCAAGCATGCCTTGCGAGCAGCCCACAAACAGGATGAGGTAGTGGACCTAGAAGATGATGTTAAAAAGACATTCCAGCAAAACCCTGATCTCTACAACCAGGGAAAGCATAGGTCAAGTACAAATGATCATGGCCTACGCCACCTATCTGTTCATCACAAGGTGGTGGATACAAGGCATCACGATCACAGGCAGGGAACGCTTGGTAGCGCTCGGCTTGGTAGCCTGAGGCCCAGCGAGGCCAAGACCGAGCACCGTTTGTACGTTGACGGTCACCACCCCAACACGCCAGTCTGGATAGTGCCTAGGATGACGGAACACGTGCGTGAGCTCGAAAAGCTGGTGACGGGTTGGCAGAATCGTATTACTGCTCTGCACGATGCAGGTGCACCCTAGTACGCGAACCTTCAATTGACTTTTTGAGTAGGCCATGCAGTGCGGCGCTCATATCGCAAATTGGGGCCTTGATTCTTGGGGTTTTGTCGCTCTAACGGCGTATCGCGGCATTGGAAACACGCCCCACAATCCAACACGCGCCTCTACTTATGTTCAGCAGTTCGCACCGTAGGTCAACGACAGTGTCTGCCTATTCCGGCGAGAATTCAGCAGGGAAATTGCTTTCTACCATTGTATTTTGCGGGTGACTGGCATGCCGTTGTCAAGTAGAATATCTACTTGACGAGGGTGTGGATCACAGGTTCACGTACGCAAGAAACTTCCCGGCTTATTGAAGCCGCTCAACTGACAGACAAAGGCAATCACGGAGATGATCCTCCTGGTATTGATTTAAAGCATCGTGCAGTTGTATACTTATGTAGCTTTTTAGTCCCGGAGAGCAAGAAAGGAGGTATCGATGCAGGAAGAAGCGGGCTCACACAACGAGATAACTGATGGTTTCTCGCGTATCTTGTTTGCACGAGCGTCTTTCCTAGAGGGGGTAGCGCGGATTTTCGATTTTGCAGGAACGCTGTCTGAGTACAACAGGTCGAGAACCGGCGAAGAAGCTGACTACCAGGCGTTGCTATCTGATTGGCTAGCAGTAGGCGATGATATTCGGGAAGCATCGCATTTGGTTGCGGTAGGCAAGAGCCTGCTCTAATACGCAAGTATGGCAAAGAAGAAGCAGGAGAAGCAACCCTCTATAATTCAGCAAAGCGTAGCAGCCGCGTTTCAGGGTCCACTGCCATTACCCTCTCATCTCCGCGAGTACGATGAAATCATTCCCGGAGCTGCGGAAAGGATTCTTGCCATGGCGGAGAAGCAATCGCTCCATCGCAGAGACCTTGAAGCATACGTAACAAGAGGAGATGGACATAGAGCGTGGGCGGGTCTAGTGATCGGCGGTATGCTTGCCGCCGGCTGCATTGGTGGCGGAATTTGGCTTGTATCGCTTGGTCAAAGCAGCGGTGGTATCGCTATTGCGACCTCAACAGTTGCCACGCTTGCGGCAGTATTTGTGTACGGAACGCAAAGTAGACGCAAAGAACGAACACAACGGCTAACACCCAGATAATTGTTGGCGTTTTTCCAGGAATACACCGCAATCCCCTATCGCAAGAAACATGATCGCCGGGGTTAATCGATGTCCGTTGCGTGACGTTGGCGACTCCTGAAAATCGGCCCTTTACTGTCCAATTTACGCGCAGCCGTAAGAATCGCGTTATAGCAGCAACTCAGTTTGCGCTCCGCGCTCAGTTCAGGAATCTCAACGTCCTTCAGATCTATGTTCACGATCGCCAGCAAATCTGAGATCTCTTGACGACTGGTCGTGTGTGTGGTTATAAGTCCCACTTCTTACCAAGCTTCAAGACTCGCGTTTGCCTCCGATCACATCGACTCGCTCATCCTGCATGACTTGACTCAAGAAGTGATCTTGTGTCACCAGCCGTTTCTCGAATTCATACGTCGTGAATGCAGTGGGGTTGATTTCGCGGCTCAGCGTTTCCTGAAGCGGTGACACAGCCGAGACGACATGGAAGAACGACACATCGCCGATCACCATCAGATCGATGTCGTTCTCGGCACGCTCCGTGCCGCGTGCCGTCGATCCGTATAGAAACGCTTGCTGAATGGATCACTTAGTGGCAGTAACGCCACTCGAAGGAGATCGGCAATCCCGGCGATCTTCTGCACGATCCCTCGGAGTTCCTCAAACACTGGAACCGCTCAATTGACCTGGTAATACGCCAAGTTGCCTTCACGGGTTCTTGTGAGAATCCCTGCACGAACGAGGCGTGCCAGCTCACGTTGCACAGCTCCTTGTCCAGCGCCAGCAAGACGGATGATCTGGTGAAGGTAAAGTCTGTGTTCGGGCTGTGAAAACAGAAGCAACAGGATGGAAAGGCGAGTCTTCCCAAGAAGCAGAGAACCCAGCAAGGACGCAGTTCTTAATGTACCCATTTTAGGTACATTTGTGCCCCGATTGGGTACGAATGTCCAGATTGCCTGGTTCTAAACTAAGAAAAGCCCCTCTCGAAAATCAGGGGCAGACCTTCATCCTTGGTATTTCATCGCTCTAATAGCGTATCGCGGCATTGCAGCTAATTTCAGCGTCAAGCCAGCCACTTACGCCTGCATTTCTCTTTACCAATATGGTAAGGTATGGCACCGGTTGACGCAGAGGAGAATGTATGGAGATTCTCTTCAAAACACGAAAGATGCAGAAGAGGATGAACTCGCAAGTAGAGCTAGTACGTGAGTACGGCAAGGAAAACGTCAAGGTGATCATGCGACGCATGATGGTCCTACACGCTACGGAGTGTCTGGCTGACGTTCCACGAACGCCGCCAGACCGATGTCATCCATTGTCCGGGAAAAGAAAACGTCAGTATGCCGTGGACGCGAAGCACCCGTACCGAATCACTATAGAGCCAGCCAACAATCCGATTCCCCTACTCGATGATGGTTCAATCGACGTAGGACGTGTTACATCGATTCGGATCCTCGAAGTAAAGGACTACCACTGATGAACACCATCAAGCAGTACACATTCAAACCGGATTACTCGGTTCATCCAGGTAAAATCCTGGGAGAAACATTGAAAGCTCGTTCCATATCGCAATCCGAGCTTGCTTCTCGTTGCGGGCTCTCTGAAAAACATGTCAGCCAGATCATCAATGGCAAGGCATCCGTCTCATCAGAGACCGCCTTGCTTTTTGAGCGAGCCCTGGGGATTCGGGCAAGCCTGTGGATGAACCTCGAATCGAGTCATCGACTGCACATCGCAAGAAGGGCAGAAGAGGCAAAATTCGCGTCCTACTATGAGTGGGTAAAGGAATTTCCTCTTCGTAGCCTGGCTCATCGTGGTTGGATACCGCAGACAAGCAATAAGGAGGAAAAAGTCCGTGGTCTGCTCGATTTCTTCGGTGTTTCAAGTCCTGCAGCTTGGGAAGCTCAATACAAGAAACTCACGGTGGCATATCGTAAGTCACCTGCATTCACAACTTCTATGAAATCGATCGCATCGTGGCTGCGAATTGGCGAACTCAAAGCTGTAGACATAGAAACTCATCGCTTTAGCAAGACGAGCTTCCGCCGATCTCTTCACAGGATTCGCCAGTTCACATCCCTTGATCCTTCTGAATTTGAACCCCGCATGAAACAGTTATGTCGTAAGGCGGGCGTCGCATTGGTGTTCGTCCCAGAACTTCCAGGGACTCACGTCTCGGGAGCCACAAGGTGGCTCTCCTCGGACAAGGCGCTGATTATTCAAAGCTTGCGTTATCGTACGGATGACCATTTCTGGTTCACCTTCTTTCACGAGGCAGCGCACATCCTATTGCACGGAAAGCACGCTATCTTCATCGACGAAGACTTGAAAGACGTCTCTGACGAGGAAGCAAAAGCTGATGCGTTTGCAGCGAACCATCTGATTCCGAAAGCACGCTACGACAAGTTTGTGAGCATTCGACCGATCTCCAGGAGAAGAGTGCTCTCTTTCGCGAAAGAACTGGGAATCGCCCCAGGCGTCGTAGTGGGAAGACTTCAGCACGATGGAATCGTACCTTTCAGCTGGTTTCATGACCTCAAGCACACGTTTGTCTTCGCTGAAGAAAATGAGGATTCGTAGTCATAGGCTCAATAAGCCACCATAACTACGGTGACGACAAGCATATCGTCCTTAATCTCGTAGACCACGCGATACAAACCCTGTCGCACGCGATAACGCTCTTGCTCGGTTAGTTTCTCGCATCCGTCAGGACGCGGGTCATCAGGCAACGCCTCGATTCTCTTCAGAATCCGGTGGACATCCTTCTTCGGAATCGCACGAAGGTCCTTCGCTACAGACCTCTTGAACAGCAGCCTATATCTTGCCATGGGCTTTCAGATTGTTGAGCAACGCTTCGTAAGTGATCGTAGGCTCGCTGGCGCGTTCTTCAAACGTGGATAGATCCTCTTGATCCTCGCTCAATGCACGCCGAACGACCTCGTTGACGAGATACGAAATCGAGCGTCCGCTGTGAGCTGCCTTCACACGCAGAGCTGTGTGAATCTCAGGGTCAAAGTAGATCGTCGATCGCTTGGTCATAAGCTTCACCTCGATGCCACTATAGCGTCAAAGCGTCATAATGTCTAGGCATCAGAAGGCCATGCTACATGCATGAGATGGTCAATCGGAGAGTTGTGTGCTATTTTGTACACGGTACACAGCGCATACACAGGAGGAAAGCTATGCAGGGAACAACCGTTTCCGACAGACTGCCACACGACGAGCTTCATCCGCAGTTCAGAGCTGATATCCTAGAGGCCCTTGCGGAGATGGATGCCGGAGCAGTTGTCCCTTACGAAAGAGGCTGAGATTACCTGATCCAATCCCCTCTTCACCATACTTGTCCCACAATCCATAATCCTTATCGCGTTAGCCACGTTGCGCATCTTCGTGGTTCTTCGTGCCTGCCTTTCCTTCGGACGCAGACAGCGCCTTCGTGGTGAGGTACACGCACTATCTCTCGCTCGCTCAAGATGACCAAGTACGCCAAGAACATCTCATCTCAGTCCGCATTCCGAGCTCCGCATTCCAAGCTATACTTCGTGGTCTTCGTGCCCTTCGTGGTGAGAAAATCCCTCATCTAGACTGGCAACGTTGGAGGCTGCCTGTCTGAGATGCTGACAGCACCTGCGCTACGCATGAACAACCTGCCCGTCGTCCGACTGTCTGTACACTCACGCTTCCCTGGCGTCCTGTCTGTCAGAACACGACGCCAGACAGGCCTTTGCATGAGGATGCTTTTCTGGTTCCGCGCTCCGAGTTCCGCATTCCGCATTGTTCTCGGTTCCACACTCCACATTCCGCGTTCTCCGTCTTCTCCGGTTGCCCCGCTGAGCTTGACAGCAAAATCTATGTTTCGTAATATTCATTTGTTACATTGGGTGGTTAGCTCAGTTGGTAGAGCAACGGACTCTTAATCCGTGGGTCGCAGGTTCGATCCCTGTACCACCCATAGACTCTCTATTTGTCTAGACGGGTCGTTAGCTCAGGGGTTAGAGCACCTGACTTTTAATCAGGGAGTCGCTGGTTCGAATCCAGTACGACCCATTGTTAATTGCAACGGGGAAGCACGCAGTCTATAATTTCCAAACAGTATGTCCCCATCATCTAGCGGCCTAGGATACCGGGTTTTCATCCCGGCGGCAGGGGTTCAAATCCCCTTGGGGACGCAGAATGTAGTTAAGTTTGCGACATAGCAAACCAGCAACTATAATAGCGGGCGAGTAGCTCAGTTGGGAGAGCATCCGGCTTACATCCGGAAGGTCACAGGTTCGAGCCCTGTCCCGCCCAATTGCTGCAATGAACGGAGCCGTGGTCTAGATTGGTCTAGGACGCTGGATTGTCACTCCAGAGATCGCCGGTTCAAATCCGGTCGGCTCCGCCAGTTGTGTGCCGAGATAGCTCAGTCGGTAGAGCACAGCCCTGAAAAGGCTGGTGTCCCCAGTTCGAATCTGGGTCTCGGCACCATTTTTTTTCACACCGTACGGGCAGCGGTCAGCTCTCGGCCATCAGGTGTCAGCCCTAACCTTGAAGCGCCAAGGTTCTCTCCTTCGAGCTAGCTTCGCGGTTCTCGTAACGTTGCAGCTCGCCAGCAACTCTTCCTTTGGATCTTGCGAGCGTTGTAACTTGGCTACGACGTTGTGGTTGTCATGCGTGCTTCCACCTCAACGTGGCAGACAAGCTGCACACGCTACAAGGGCAACAGCGTGTTGGGCGACACAGATGTTGTATTGCAGGTCGTCAGCTACGTTGCTGACGCAGGCTTGGTCAACACAAATCCGATCCTTCTGTCCTCCGTAGCGTGCGCAGCTCGTCTGCCACGTTTGTTGCACCGATCACAAGAAAAACGTCGGGGACGAACCTCGATGCTATGAAAGAATCAACAACGAAAACACATTCTCTTTCCCATGATCCGCACCCCGGTGTCCCTTCGTGCTCTTCGTGTCCTTCGTGGTAAGATAGCGTTTTGCCTTCACCTGAGACACGAGCGCTCCCTCACGCCCGTTCGCTACGCTCACTCAAGATCGCCAAGAAGTACTTACGGTTTCTGCTTGTTCGCCCTATTCATGCTTTCCTTGGCGTCCTGTCTGTCAGAACACGACGCCAGACAGGCCTTTGCACCTTTGCCTGAGAGTGATGAGCCTTTCGTCTTCACTCCTTCGTGCTCTTCGTGTCCTTCGTGGTAAGATAGCGTTTTGCCTTCACCTGAGACACAAGCGCTCCCTCACGCCCGTTTGCTACGCTCACTCAAGATCGCCAAGATCGCCAAGAACAGCTTGTCTCATTCCCCCTTCTTCGTGTTCTTCGTGGTGAGATAGCCGTTCTACTCTTTGCTCTTGTTCTTCTCCCCGCCCCGGCGCCCTGTCCGCATCTCAGACAGGCAGCCTCCAGCGTCCTGTCTGTCAGAGCACGGCAACAGACAGGCCTTTGCATGACCAAAGTTATTTGGGCTTTCATCCTTCGTGCTCGTCGTGTCTACCTGTCCTTCGGACGTAGACAGGCCCTTTCCGGCGAGCAATCTCTCTGGATCGTCTTGACCGCGCACATGTTCATCCGCTATCCTAACACCAGAATGACAAAGGAATGGCAATGACTGATAAACCCACTGTAATCTGGGAGAAGACCCTTCTAACCCTCAAGAAAGAGATTCCGGCCGCAAGCTTCGCCACTTGGTTCTCCAAGGTGAAGCCTCTCAGGCTTGATTCCGGCGAGCTCGTCGTCGAGGTGGCCGATCTGTTCATCAAGGGAGGAATAGAGCGGCGCTACCGCAAATTGGTGGAGAGCTCTGCCTCCGAAGCCTGTGGGTACGAAATCCGCCTGTTAATCAAGGTGTCATCAGATCCTGTGACTGATTCTCTCGATCCACCAACCCTTGCCTCACGCGAGACAATGTCGATGCAGCCACACGATACACTCCCGTTGAATCGTGACTATACATTCGACATGTTTGTCCGCGGGAACAATAACCACCTTGCCTACGCCGCTTCGATGGCGGTCGCCGAAGCGCCGGGAAAGGCATACAACCCCCTCTTCATCTATGGAAGCGTTGGTCTGGGAAAGACACACCTGTTGCAGGCAATCGGAAACTTCATGATCGGCTCCGGACTCCCGAAGGCGGTTGTCTACACGACATCGGAGCGGTTCGCCATTGAGCTTATCACGGCCATCCGCAACAATACGACGCCCACGTTCCGAGAGAAGTACCGCCGCATCGACCTCCTATTAATCGACGATGTGCAGTTCCTGGAGGGGAAGGAAGCTACGCAGGAGGAGCTATTTCACACCTTCAACGAGCTCTACGGAAGCGAGAAGCAGATCGTTCTGACTAGTGATCGGCCGCCAGAGCAGCTCTCCGGTCTACAAGACCGACTCGTATCACGTTTCCGTTGGGGCTTGGTGGCCGATATTCAACCTCCCGACCTAGAGACACGCATCGCCATCCTGCGCGAGAAGGCAAGCAATCGCGGCATCCAAGTCGATGATGATATTCTGGAGCTGATTGCCCGCCGCATTTCGTCAAACGTGCGTGCCTTGGAAGGAGCATTGATAAAAGCGATCGCCCACGCAGAACTGGAGGGAACAAAGCTGACACAGAAGAGTATCGAGGGAATGCTCCCCGAAGAGGGAAAACGCGAGAAGCTGACGATCTCGCATATCAAGGACGAGGTAGCCACGCTCTACCACCTGAAGCGGCACGATCTAGAGGGGCCAAGCCGCAAGAAGGAGATATCACAGGCAAGGCACATGGCGATTTACCTCTCTCGCGACATGACGGAGAACTCATTCCCCTCAATCGGAAAGGAATTCGGCAATCGCGACCACACCACAATTATGCACTCGTATATGAAAGTAAAGACCCTTCTGAAGGAGACTCCACTCCTGCAGGCAGAGGTAAACGAGATAAAAGAGGGATTACGTGCGCGTTTCCAAGAAAACACGTAAAGCAAAGCTCGTATTTATGGGCACTTCAACGAAACATCACGCTTCCCGGCCTGTGGAAAACTCTGTTGATAAGTGGTTGAAAAGGGGTGTAAAACGATGCTTGCCTGTGGAAAAGACCGGTGCAATTCTGGGTCACATGTTCTCCACTCCGCTTGTCCACGGTTTTCCACCGTTATGAACACCTTATCCACAGGGTTTTCCACAGCGCCAAACACCATCTACAACAGAAATTCCTCGCTTTTCCACAGATCGAACGTGCAACTACAGTTACT
>Ga0307991_1001018_pt1 | contig 19945 bp, 14 predicted proteins | sample EllFjometagen131_FD_203146 | JGI IMG/M metagenome (GOLD analysis project Ga0307991, IMG submission 203146) | Marine microbial communities from Ellis Fjord, Antarctic Ocean - #131 | ecosystem: Environmental > Aquatic > Marine > Unclassified | place: Southern Ocean | collected 2014-10-08 | reverse complement strand
ATGGATATAAGTCGAATGTTATAAATGATAAAGACACAAAACTTGAAGACAATATCCTAAATTCAGATAAAAAAATAAAACTTAAATACAACCTAAGTAAGACCGTTTTTTCCTCTGAAATTGCTAATTATATTGATAAAGATTCACTTGAAGTGTTAGACTTGAAAGACAACCTTTTAAATCTAATTGAAAAAATAAATAAATGGAACGAATAATTACGGCACCTAACAAAAGCTATATGTAATGCGGACTTCAACGGGTAATTCAACTGCAGTTCTTCGTTGCAACACCGCCAATTCGTCTTTGACGATTGGCGTAAAAAATGAAAATATGAATAAACGAATTGGCTCTACGCAGTTTGAAATTGAATCGCTTCAATTCCAGCACTCTACATGGCAAAACCGTTGGCAGCCATTAAAAAAAGTACAAACTAAAGTATGAAAGATGTTGAAGACTATTGTCCTTATGACAAAAATGATTGGAGAAAATGGCTCGAATTGAACCACAATAAAAAAGAAGCACTTTGGCTCATTTTTTATAAGAAAAAATCTCCTAACTATAACCTAAGTTGGAGTGAGTCAGTTGATGAAGCACTATGTTTTGGTTGGATTGATAGCGTCAAAAGGACAATAGACTCTGAGAAATACAAACAGTATTTCAGCAAACGAAAAGCAAAAAGTAATTGGTCAAAGACAAATAAGGATAAAGTGAAAATCTTAATTGAACAAGGATTTATGGAAGAAGAAGGTTACAAAAGCATTGAAATTGCAAAAGAAAATGGTTCTTGGACAATTTTAGATGAAGTTGAAGCACTTGTAATTCCAGAAGATTTAAAAGAAGAATTTGCAAATTACAAAGGCTCAATGGAATACTTTGATAGTCTAAGTAAATCGGTTAAAAAGATTTTATTGCACTGGATCGTTTCTGTTAAAAGAAAAGAGACAAGACAAAAGAGAATTTTAGAAATCGTAGAAAATGCAAGTAAAAATTTGAAACCAAAACAATTTAGATAGAATAAAAACGGTTTACAACAATGTGTAAATTCATAAGGTTTCAGAGGTTTTCGAGCAGTATCACCCACATCAATTTTAGGTGTAACTTGATAGGTTTGAAGCCCACAATCCCTTATGAAATCATTCACAATCCGACGCAAAACACTCATTATTGAATAAAACCTTATTATCTCATCAGTACATCAACAAATTAGTTCCCCACCAACCTAAAAACACCTTTATCCATAATTTTATCACCCGCCTGAAAAACAGGACTTACTATCTGAGTGTATTTCTCGGTAACAAGGCCGATTTTTACAGGCGTTTTTACAAAGATTAAATCATCGCCCGATTCTTTTTCGAAAATCAAAATATAATGCTGTCCATCTTCAATAGCCAGTGCGCGCGAAGGAACGGCAATAGCACTTGTTTTATTAGTTAAAATCTCACCTTCCACATACATTCCAAGTAAAAAACGATTGTTTGCTTTTGCTAAATGTCCGTGGACTAAAAGTGTTCTCTTTTCCATATCAATGGCTTTATTTATCTGAAAAACAGTTCCTTCAAAATAATCTTTACTGGCATCTGTTACGCGGAATCGTATTTTTTGTCCATTTTCTAATTTTAGTACGTCTTTTTCAAACACTTCCAACTCCAAATGCTTATGCGATGTGTTGATTAAAGATAACAATACATTGCCGGGCGCCACATATGTTCCGAGAGATGCGTTAACATTAGAAATAAACCCATCTATGGGCGCATAAATACGAATGGTTGATGTAAAAATACCAGCATCCAATTGAGCCAAATCAACGTTTAACAATCGTAAAGTTTCTTTCAATCCGCTGTATTGCGCTTGCTTCAACTTAAAATTGCTGCTCGCTTTTTGGAAGCTTTTTTTGCTGCTGATGTTTTCTTCCATCAAAAGCTTTTGGCGATCAAATTCACTTTGCAAATAAGTTAGTTCTGCTTTAGCTTCCAGATAAGCCTGTTGCATAGCAATAAACTCAGGATTTTGAAGCTGCATCAGTAAATCGCCTTTCCTTACTTTATCGCCAACCAAATAGGGGATTTTACTAACAAAACCAGCCGCCATCGGACTGATATCTGCCTTTGAACTAGCAGGTACTTCTATAGCTCCGGTTGCCTGAACAATATCGTAAAAATCGTGTGTAATTAAGTTACCCATAGCCATATTGGTTGTTTCTAAAAGATTTTTGGAAACAACAAACTGATTGTTTTCTATTGCGTTTTCTGGCTCAGTTGCAACTGGTTCGACTGAATTATTACAAGAACTTAGGATTGCTAAAGCAAAAAGGAAAGCGAGACTTTGTGTATATATTTTCATTATTTCAGATTTAAATATTTTAAACGAATTGCATTCTGATTGAAAGAAATTAAATTATCGAGGTAATCAAGCTCGATGATTTGTGCGCTTTGAACACTCTGAATAAACTGGAGGAAATTTATTTCGCCCAACTGATAACTCTTTTGAGCTACTTTTAGTAATTCAGCAGCTAATTTTTTACCTTGATTGTTATAAAATTCAAGTGCTTGCTCATCGCGTTTTAAAGCACTAAGCAATTGGTTTTGTTGACTTTTTAATTGAAGCAAAACAGCAAAAGACTGTTGATCAACCACTTTTTGCCGAATGGATGAAGCTTTTACCTTTGCCTGCGAAGCCCTAAACCAAAGAGGGATATCCAGCCCAATTGAAAAGCCCTGATAGAGCTTAGCAGCAGGCCCATTATTTTTTCCCTGGAAATATTCCAGATTCAAATCGGGCATTCGATTGGCTTTTTCCAATCGTAGGTTTGAAAAAGCACTTTGCTTTTGTTTCTCAATCATAAGCATCTGTGGATGATTTTCAAGTCCGGAAACAGCATAGTCAATCTTTTTTAAGTGATCGTATTCAACAATAAAATCCTCTTCCAATGCCAAAAAACGATTCAAATGAAGATGGGCAATTTTAATCTCTTCCTTCAATTGTTTTAGACGCGTCGAAATTTCTTGTTGCTGCGCCTGAGCGTTTAGCATTTCGAGATAATTCTGTTCGCCCAAATCGAACTTTCTTTTGGCAGTGTGAGCTACGCCGGAATATAAACTATCCAAATATGAAAGAATAACATGTTTGTTTTGCAAATAAATCAATTGATAGTATGCCAACGAAATCCCTTCGAGGAAACTTTGTTTCTGAAGTGAATAAAAGGATTCTTGCATTTCCAAAGCATTTTGCGCTAAATTTCGTTGCGCAGAATAAACTCCAGGAAAGCGTATGGCTTGAGAAACACCCCATACTTTTATGGGAAAACCATTAAAACCCACATTATTTTCATCGTAATTATAATAAATATTGGTTTTGTCTAAATTGAAAGAAGCACCCAATAAGGCTTGTTTTTCATCAACAGATAAAGCCGCAGCTTTCAGTGCGTTGTTGTTTTCCAATCCAATTTCAATTGCGCTTTCCAGAGTAATTTTCTGTTGCGATTTACCTGCAAAAGGCAGAACCATAAACAGAATCAATACGCTTGTGATGATTGTTTTATTTTTCATAAATCGTTTTTCTTTCGACTTCTCGTAAAGAAAATACAAAATAGGTAAAACGATGAGTGTCAGTAATGTAGAGGTTATCAAGCCTCCAATTACAACAGTGGCTAAAGGTTTTTGCACTTCAGCACCAGCGCCATGTGAAAAAGCCATAGGAAAAAATCCAAGAGCAGCTGCCGATGCAGTGAGCAATACAGCACGCATTCGTTCCGATGCGCCCTGAATAATACGCTGTTTGATATCGGATACTCCTTGTTCTTTTAGTTCTTTAAAATGCTCAATTAATACGATGCCGTTGAGTACAGCTATTCCAAAAAGCGCAATAAAACCTACACCTGCCGAAATACTGAAAGGTAAATCGCGGAGCCACAAAAGGAACACGCCTCCGACGGCCGAAAGAGGAATGGCTGTATAAACCATCAAAGCTTCTTTAACAGAACCAAAGGCAAAGTGAAGCAAGATAAAAATTAAAAGCAGAGCAACAGGAACGGCAATCATAAGACGTGCTTTTGCGGAGCGGAGGTTTTCAAATTGTCCGCCATAATCAACATAATAACCTGCCGGAAAATCAATATTCGTTTCTATCAATTGTTGCACATCTTTTACAACCGATTCCAAATCGCGGTTACGCACATTAATGCCGACTACTATTCGGCGTTTGGTATCATCGCGCGAAATTTTTGCAGGACCTGTAGAATAGGTGATATCGGCCATCTCACGCAAGGGAACTAAATTGCCATTGGGAATGGTCACATACAGCTTTTGAATATTGCTGATATTTTTTCTGAAATCTTCGTGCAGACGAATAACCAAATCGTAACGTTTTTCACCCTCAAAAACATAACCAGCCGAAACACCGGCAAAAGCAAGTGAAACCACTTGATTTAATTCCTGAACACTCACTCCATATTTAGCCATTTGCTTGCGATCGTACTGTATGCTCATTTGCGGAAGCCCTTCCACTTTTTCAATAGAAATATCGGAAGCTCCCTCTACATTTTCAACCAAGACTTTAATTTCATCCGCTTTTTGAGCAAGCAGGCTTAAATCTTCTCCAAATATTTTAATAGCTAAATCGGCACGAACTCCAGTAATTAATTCGTTAAAACGCATTTCGATAGGTTGCGTAAATTCATAATCTACACCCGGAATACCCGATAGTGCTTCTTTAAATTTATCAGCCAGTTCATCTTTTGTCTTGGCCGAGACCCATTCTTTTTTAGGTTTTAGTTTGATAATAACATCCGATTCTTCCATGGCCATTGGGTCAGTTGGCACTTCGGCAGCTCCAATACGACTTACAACCTGATCGACTTCAGGAAATTGATCCAAAAGAATTTGCTCGATGCGGGTAGTAATGGCGATGGTTTTGCTTAATGAAGTCCCTGTTTTTAAAACGGGCTGAATCACAAAATCACCCTCATCTAAAGTAGGAACAAATTCGCCGCCCATACGTGAAAATGTAAAAGCAGAAATAGCCATCAAAATAATGGAGGCACCTAAAATAATATTTTTATGCGCCAGTGAAAACTTGATGGAAGGGATATAAAGGTTTTTTAACCAATTCATCATACGATGAGAGAAATTGTTGGTGTTTTTGGGTGGCCGTAAAAACAAACTGGAAATTACAGGAACATAGGTAAATCCAAAAATCATAGCTCCTATCAAGGCAAATGAAAAGGTCATCGCCATGGGTTTGAACATTTTTCCTTCAACACCAGTAAGCGATAGAATGGGGATAAAAACGATCAAAATAATCAACTGACCGAAAATAGCGGAATTCACCATTTTACTGGTACTTGTTAGTGTGATATTATCCAGAGCATCGGTTTTTGCTTTGCCCTTTAAATGCCCAATATCTTTCCATTTCATAGCGATTCGGAAGGCAATAAATTCGACGATAATTACGGCTCCATCGATGATAATACCAAAGTCGATAGCTCCCAAACTCATCAGATTCGCATCCACACCAAAAATATACATCAGCGAAAGCGTAAACAAAAGCGCTAGCGGAATGACGGATGCAATAACAAGTCCTGAACGCAAGTTACCTAGCAGAAGAATAACGATAAACAAAACGATTAGAAAGCCAAGAATCAGATTTTCGGTGACTGTAAAAGTTGTTTTGCCAATCAGTTCGCTTCTCTCGAGAAAAGCATTGATAAAAACACCTTCGGGAAGGGATTTCTCCACTTCGGCAACGCGATCTTTAACGGCCTCGATCACTTTCTTCGAATTGCCGTCTTTAAGCATCATTACTTGTCCCAAAACTTTTTCGCCTTCACCATTACCAGTAATAGCTCCAAATCGTGTGGCGTGACCTAATTGCACTTTGGCGACATCGCGAATAAGTACAGGAATACCATTGCGGTTAGTCACCACTATGTTTTCAATGTCATCAAACGATTTTGTTAATCCTTCGCCACGAATAAAATAACTTTGATTTCCTTTTTCGATATAACCTCCACCGACAACAGCATTGTTTTTTTCGAGGGCGTTAAACACCTCTATAACCGTAGTATTCATGGCTCGCAAACGCTCAGGATTGATGGCTACTTCATATTCTTTTAAAAAACCTCCCCAGGTATTTACTTCCACAACTCCTGGAATACCAGATAATTGTCTTTTCACTATCCAATCCTGAATGCTGCGCAATTCCATAACAGAATAAACCGAATCGTAGCCTGGTTTTGTGTCCAGAATATATTGATAAATTTCACCCAACCCTGTCGTTATCGGACCCATTGTAGGTGTACCGAAACCCTGTGGGATCTTTTCCTGTGCACTTTTTATTTTCTCGGCAATTAATTGGCGAGGAAGATAAGTTCCCAGATTATCATCGAAAACAATGGTTACTACCGACAATCCAAATTTGGAAACAGAACGTATTTCTTTTACGCCTGGCAGATTGGCCATTTCCAATTCTACGGGATAAGTAATAAACTGCTCAATATCCTGTGTGGATAAATTGCGCGAAGTAGTAATTACCTGCACCTGATTGTTGGTCACATCAGGAACTGCTCCGATGGGAATTTGACTGATTGAAAACAGTCCGAAAATTACCACTGAAATGGTAAAAAGGATGATAATCAGTTTGTTTTTAATGCTGAATTTAATAAGTGCTTCTAACATAATGCAGCGAAAATTTATATTTTAATTAAGGTCGTTTAAATGTCAATAATCAATCCAATTATAATTGTAGCTAATGTCGATATTATTTGACTGACATGCAATTCAATTTTAGTGGCCGATGTTAAATTTCGTAATAAACAGAAAAACAAGACCTTGCCCTTAAATTAATACTATTTAACAAATAATTTAATATTCTTGTTTTTATGGCACGTAATTTGGTATCCCAATGCCTAAATGTCAGTAAAAACAAATAGTATGAAAAAAGTAAAAAAAGGAATCTATTTTATAATGTTGCTTGGCCTGTTTAATTCCGCTTGTTCAAAAGAAGAGATCGAAGTAGAAACTCCAATGGAATCTCAATTAACAACCGCTGAGCTTGCAATGCTGCATTATATGATGGAAGAAGAAAAATTGGCCTACGATGTATATATTACATTATATCAAAAATACGGAACGGCTATCTTTAATAATATATCAAAAAGCGAACTCACGCATATAGAGGCCGTTAATAAACTTTTAGAAAAATACAATATTCCAAATACAGCATCCAACACTGTTGGTGTTTATAATATCGAGCATATACAAGAATTATACGATGGCTTGATTGCTTCAGGAAATATTTCACTGGTAGAAGCTTTGAAAGTTGGAGCAACTATCGAAGATGTCGATATTTTTGATTTGGAAAACTATTTAGGTGAGACGGAGAACGCAGATATTATCTCTGTATTCGACTTTCTTAATTGTGGCTCACGTAACCATTTACGAGGCTTTATGCTTCAGCTTGAAGCGCAAGGAGCAGATTATACTCCACAATTTATTACTCAAGAGCGATTTGATGAAATTCTAAATCACGATCACGAAATTTGCGCATCCTATACTTTAGATTAAGATTTCCAAAATGAAAAAAAAGCCTGAAGTTTAGAAAACTCAGGCCTTTTTCTGCTGCGTTTTTGGCAGCGTATCTATATTCTAAATCCTATTCTGCTTTAGGTTTAAAAACCACATCAATTTCATCAGCATCGGTAAAAAATGCAGCTGCAATTTCTTTGATGTCTTCAATAGTAAAGGCTTTAAGAATATTCTCGTAATTATCAGGGTTATTTGTGTCTATTCCGTGATAGTAATAGTTATAAAGGCTCGACATCCAATATGCATTATGAAGCTTAGATTGCTCTCTAGTTTTAAGCATATTTTTTACGCTTTTATCTAAATCAATTGCCGTTGGTCCATCATTAATGATCTTATCTATTTCACCATAAAGAATGGTTTTTAAATGATCAGCTTTTTCTGGAGCGCAGTCGAAAAACATAGAAAGAGTCGCTTCACTTTCAGGATAATGAGATGTGCGTGCTCTTACACCCACTCCATAAGTTCCACCTTCTTCTTCTCGAATGGTTTCTGTATAGCGAAGATCCAGAACGGCTTTGATAATAGATAATCCCAATCGGTTTCGCTGTGTATATTCCATTTCTTGACTGTAGACAACATTAACAGTACTTTTTGGGACGGTAAGCGCAATCTCGATTTCTTTTTCTGTTCTACCTTCTGGTGCATTCACTTGGTTGTTTTTCCAAGTCTCTTCACGTTTAATATCTGTTAGAGATCCAAGATATTTTTGAACTAAGGGTTTTAGTGTTTTTTCATCCACGTTGCCTACTATAAAGAATGTAAAATCACTGGCATCTTTTATCCGGTCTTTATACATTTCTTCGATAAGCTCAAGATTTACATCATCAAAAAATTCGGCATTCATGATTCTTGTTCTTGAATGATAATCGCTTAAAATCATACTCATAGAATCCTGCATAATTTTTCGAGGATCGTTTGCGAGATTACTCATATACGCAGTATATCTTCCTTTTAGCGCATTGTGGGCGTTGGCATCAAATCGAGGATGTTCAAAATAGAGATAAATCAATTGGAGCATGGTTTCAATATCTTTAGGCGTTGTTGTTGCATTAATCCCTTCAGTTAAGGAACCGATGTTTGGAGTAACAGTAACTTTCTTGCCAGTTAGCATTTTCTCCAAAGCAATAGCATCAAAATCGCCAACACCATAGGCATTGATAAATTGATTGGCCATCATACTAGAAGGCACATAATCATCGCCAAAAAGAGAGCTTCCGCCCAAACTAAAAGATTTGAGAGTCACAGCATCTTTTTCATAGTCGGCATGGCGGTAAATAACCTTTACTCGATTGCCTAATTTCCATTCAACGGCATTAAAAGCAGGTAGTTTTTTGGAGATAATAACTTTAGAGCCTTTTAATTCTTCTGAAATAAGAGATGCTGCTGATGCTTCGTCCACATAGGGTGCTATTTCAGCTTGTTTTACTTTCTCAATGATAGCCAATGCTTCTGCTTCTGTTAGGTGTTTTACACCTTCGCTAGGGCCAGTAACAATGATTGTTTTATTTTTATCTACAATCCATTCCTTGGTTTTTGCATTGATCTCTTCAACAGTAATTCCGGGAAGTGCTTTTTTCATAAAATCCATCTCAAAATCAAAACCAGGAGTAGGTTCTTTAGAAAGATAATAACGTTGAATTTCACGAGCGTGACGGTCGTTTGAAATTTTGTCTTTTTGCTTATAAGCACTTTCCATTTGAGTTAGGAAATTTGTTTTTGCTCTTTCGAGTTCGGTTGCGGCAAAACCATACCGCTTAACTCTCTCTGTTTCAGTTAAAATAGCTTCTAGCGCAACATCTTCCTGATTAGGATTGGCGGTTACGTTTATAGCATACGCATCGTAATAACGAACAAAGCCACTATTTGAACTGCTTCCACTAATAAATGGAGGCGTTCCTTTCTGAAGAAGCTCAGAAATACGCATGCGCATCATAGCATTATATAAATTTGAGATATACATTTCGCGCATATCATTCAAGGTTTTCTCTTGCTCATCTTTGTTATCTCGCACAATATAAATGCTGATAGATGATTGAGCCGCTTCTTTATCGGTGGCCAAAACATAATAGGTTTCGTCGTGCTCTGGCACTTTGTACCCTTCGCGTTCGCGACGATTGTCTACCGCTTTAATTTCTGAGAAAAGCTCAATAACCTTAGCTTCTACTTCATCTACATCGAAATCTCCCACAACTGCAATAGCTTGAAGATCGGTACGGTACCAATCGTGATAAAAATTACGAATGGTTTCGTATTCGAAATTATTGATAATATCAAGATCACCAATTACATCGCGAACAGCATATTTTGATCCTTTGAAAAGAACGGGGAACATTTGGGCGCGGATACGAAAACCAGCATCGCGGCGCGTTCTCCATTCCTCAGAAATAACACCACGTTCAGCATCAATTTCTTCTTCCGTAAGAAGGAGGAAATCCGACCAGTCGTGCAATACCAAAAGGCAGCTATCTACCAAGCCAGGTTTGGTGGTTGGAACATCGCTTAAGTTATAAACCGTTTCGGCTTGCGAAGTATAAGCGTTAATGTTTGAACCAAATGCAACGCCGTTTTTCTCTAAGAAATTTAAAATCCCTTTGCCTTCAAAATGTTGGGTTCCGTTAAAAGCCATATGCTCAAGAAAATGTGCCAATCCGTTCTGATCGTCATTTTCGAGCAAAGCACCAACATTCTGAATCATAAAAAAACTAGCTCTTTCTTTGGGCTCTTCATTGTGTTTTAGGTAATAAGTTAGACCATTTTCTAATGTACCAGTTCTGATGTTGGGATCGAAAGGTACTTTTTGACTCAGGTCGATGTCTTGAGCAAATAATAATCCCGAAAGGAAAACGATTTGGAATAATACTAAAATTGATTTTTTCATAAAGTTAATTTTACATCAAGTATTTAATTTGGCGTAAACGATTCAAATAGAAAATAGTGTTAGTTTATCCGCACTAAACAATGAATGAAATGAATAATTTTTATTTGTTTTTTTATAAAATGTATTGGATGAACCAATAAAATTGTTTACAAAATTATTAAAAATTGCTGATACATTTTTACGTGTTGCTGTTTTTAAGAAGAACCTCAAATATAAAACGAAATGATATGCCTCAATAAATAGAAAAAGAGGGTTGAATAAAAATGCATTTTTAAAATTTAACACATGTTAACACTCATTAACAGACTTACTTACAATGAAGTGTAACAAACGAACGTTCATTTAGTCATTATAGAATAGAATAAAATAATTTATTAATACAAACTAGCCGAAATCCGTATTAACCATAAAAAGTTTTATCCATGAAACACATTATCATATCCTTAGCATTGATTATTTGTTCAACTGCCTTGTTTGCAAATAACATTGAAAAGAAAACGTATACAACAAAAAAAACAAGCAAATCTCCCGTTATTGATGGTCTTTTAGACGCTGAAATCTGGGATCAAGTGGAATGGTCTGGCGATTTTATTCAAAGCACGCCCAATGAAGGAGAAGCCCCGACTCAAAAAACGGCATTTAAAATTCTGTATGATGACAATAACGTATATTTTTATATAAAAGCATTTGATACTGAGCCTAATAAGATTTCAAAACTATTGGCAAGACGCGATCATTTTCCTGGCGATTTTGTAGAGATTAATATCGACAGTGATTTAGACAAGCAAACTGCATTTTCTTTTTCTGCTTCAGCATCTGGAGTTATTGGCGATGAGGCCATTTCGCAGGATGGCAGAAATTGGGACTCAAGTTGGGACCCCATTTGGTATTTAAAAACTTCGATAGACAATGAAGGTTGGAATGCCGAGATTCGGATTCCTTTAAGTCAATTGAGGTTTGGGGATAAAGAAAATCATGTATGGGGGATTCAAGTAATGAGGAATCTTTTCCGAAAAGAGGAACGTTCCAGATGGCAAATAATACCAACAGATGCTCCAGGCTTTGTTCATTTATTTGGCGAGCTTCATGGAATCAGTAATATCAAACCAAAAAGGCAGATCGACATTGTTCCATATGTATTGGCAAAAGCTGAACGATTTGAAAAAGAAGAAGGAAACCCCTATGCCAATGGAAGTAAATCAAATATTGCAGTTGGATTGGATGGAAAGATAGGTTTAACGAACGATCTGACACTTGATTTTACCATCAACCCTGATTTTGGGCAAGTGGAAGCTGACCCATCTGAAGTGAATCTTTCAGCTTTTGAATCTTATTTCTCTGAAAAGCGCCCATTTTTTGTTGAAGGTAAAAGTATATACGATTATCGCCCTTCAAGTGGTCCGGTAATTAGTGATTTCAATAGAGATAACCTTTTTTATTCTCGGCGAATTGGACGTCAACCCCATTTTTATCCTGATTTAGGTGATAATGAATATGCTGATATGCCTGATGCTACAACAATTATAGGCGCTTTTAAACTCTCTGGCAAAACCAATAAAGGTTTGTCGATAGGAATTATGGAAAGTGTAGCAGCAGAAGAAACGGGGACGATAAATTATTTGGGTTCTGAACGCGATGTAACAGTTGAGCCATTGACAAACTATTTTGTTGCACGTGTTAAGCAAGATTTTAATAAAGGAGAAACAACATTTGGTGGAATGATTACTGCTGTGAATAGAGACATTAATTCTCCAGATTTGTTATTTCTTCCAAAATCAGCCTATACCGGTGGAATTGATTTTTTGCATACATGGAAAGACAGAACCTATTATGTTGGTCTAAATGCAAATTTTAGTCACATAAGAGGTGATAAAGAAGCGATAGCAAATTTACAAAATTCCTCTGCACGGTATTTTCAGCGCCCAGATGCCAATCATTTGGTGCTAAACGAAAACAGAACCGATTTATCGGGATCTGCAGCCTCTTTAAAAATAGGTAAGAAGGGCAGTGGAAAATGGATGTACGAATCGAGCATAACGTACCGCTCGCCAGGTTTTGAGATTAATGATATTGGATATATGCGAAGCACTGACGTCATTCATCATGGTACTTGGGTTGGCTATTATATCCGAAAACCTTTTGGTATTTTTGAGAATTTCTTCTTGAATAATAATTACTGGGGAGCAATGAATTTTGATGGAAAGCTACTCTACTTTGCTCAAAACATAAACTTCAATACGAAGTTAAAAAATAAATGGCATTTTAATGGCTCATTTTCGCATACTGGAAAAAACTATTCAGTTAGTTCGTTACGTGGTGGGCCAGCATTATTAGAGCCCGGTAGATGGAATTATAATGTAAATATTAATTCTGATCAGCGCAAAAAACTAAACCTGTTTTCCGGCTTTTTTATTCTTAGGGGTATGTTGAATCATAGAAGCTCTGATAATTATTGGATGGGATTTACTTACCGTCCAATGGATGCCTTAAGTGTTTCTTTGTCAGCAGAATATAGCGATTATCATAGAGAATTGCAATATATTACCGAAAATCAAATGGATGGAGATGCGCGCTATATTTTTGCTACCATCGACCAAAAAACGGTCAGTCTTAGCTTACGCTTAAATTATAGCATTTCGCCCAACCTAACCATTCAGTATTATGGACAACCATTTACTTCTGCAGGTGATTATTCTGCAATAAAACGAATTACGAATTCACAAGCGGATAATTATATCGATCGTTTTGAAACCTTCTCTACAAATCAGATTTCCTATTCTGCAGCAGATGAATTGTATTCAGTTGATGAAGACCTTAACGGGTCGGTAGATTATACTTTTAATCAACCTGACTATAATTTTGCTCAGTTTAGATCAAATTTAGTTGTACGATGGGAATATATGCCTGGTTCTATATTGTATTTGGTTTGGTCGCAAGGCAGAACAATGTCTAATTCAATAGGCGATTTCAACTTTGAACAAAATATGGGCGATTTATTTGATGTGTATCCTCACGATATTTTCTTACTAAAGTTTAGTTATCGGATTTCGATTTAAAAGAGTTTACGCTGAATATAAATCTTAATTGAGCAAACGCAGAGCCTCTTTACGACTTAAATTGCTAAGTTCAGTTTTTGAACAAAAATTGATGACCCAATCTGGATTATGTCTACTGTAATCTCTTAATATCCAGCCCATAGCTTTATTTATGAAAAACTCTTTGGAGCCAAGTAAGGAATTGATAACGTAGCTCAAAAACCTGGTATCAATTTCTTTTTTGTATTTCAGCTGGAAAAGAATGGCCGATCTCTGCAACCAAATATTTTTAGAGGCAAGCCATTTTTCAATGGTCTTGTCTCTATTTTCAGGAAAGCGTTTAAAATATTCTCCTACCAATCGAGGAGCAATAAAATCGATGGTATCCCACCACGATTTATGTACAATCATATATTCAAACAGCTCAATATCCTTCTCTTCCATCTGTTTCAAATATTTAAATGTTAGTTCCAGGGCAAAATGCTGAAATTCTCTTTCAGGCTTTTCCCAAAGTTCTTTCAGTATTATATTCAATTCATTCTTTGCAGGCAAATAGGCCATCACTAAAAAAGGCTTTTGAATTTCTCTGCGTAAAGGAGCTGTTAGTCCAAAAAATTCGAATTGATTTTTCAAATAGGCTTTTTGAGCCCTCGCATTTTTGGAATTTGCGTTTTTAATAAATTCTGCTTCTATTGTATTTATAAAATCACTCATGTGTTCTGTGTTTGAAGGATCATCGAAAATAAGCACAAAAATTATTCTAAACAATTCCAATATATCGAGATATTTATTTTCTTTTGACGATCTTTGATCGACGCTAAAAAATTAGCGAAAAATTTTATCTTTGCTTTAAATTCACAGAATTTGAATCCCTTAAAAAAACTACTCGGGCAAACAGCCATTTACGGATTAAGCAGTATAGTTGGACGTTTGTTGAACTACTTGTTAGTTCCGTTATACACCTACACTTTACCGGCATCTGAATACGGAATGGTAACCGAGCTTTACGCCTACGTTGCTATTGTTTTTGCATTCCTGACCTATGGCATGGAAACCACCTTTTTTCGGTTTTCTGAAATTGAAGTCAAAAAAGAAAAGGTGTATAGTACAAGCTTAATTTCTTTATTGATAAGCTCTCTTTTCTTTGTGCTTTTCTTCTCCTTTTTTAAGGAAAAAATTGCCAACCAAATGGGTTATGGGCAACATCTTAACTATCTGATATGGTTTGCCTTAATATTATTTTTCGATGCGCTGTCGAGCATTCCTTTTGCCGGATTAAGAAGAGAAGGAAAAGCTTTAAGATTCGCAACTTTAAAACTTGTTAATATTGGAATAAATATAAGTTTGAATTTGTTTTTTATTCTGTATTGTACATCGGTTGTAAAAAACGCAGACAACGGAATTATGTATCGTTTTGTCACTTCCTTTTTCGATGCCGACAATATGATTGCTTATATTTTTCTTTCCAATTTATTTGCCAGCGGAATAACACTTCTGTTTTTATTGCCAACTTACCGTTTTTTACGTGCAGGTTTCGATCTTGCTCTTTGGAAAAGAATGATGCGTTATACCTGGCCTATTTTAGTGGTTAGTATTGCTGGAATTGTTCCTGTTTCGCTCGATAAAATACTGTTCCCGTATTTATTTCCAAATAGCGAGGAAGCAATGACCTTTTTAGGGATTTACGGAGCAAACTCGAAAATCGCCATTATTATGGTTTTATTCATTCAAACTTTTCGCTATGCAGCCGATCCTTTTTTCTTCGGCGAAGCTCAAAATAAAGATGCTCAGAAAACCTATGCTTTAGTTATGAAATGGTTTGTTATTGCAGGGTCTTTTATTTTTCTGGGGACTATGCTTTTTATAGATTTCATTCAATACTTTATCGGATCTTCCTATCGCTCAGGTTTAAGTGTTGTTCCAATTTTACTGATCGCCAATCTGATATTGGGAATTAATTACAACCTTTCTTTTTGGTATAAGCTTACCGATAAAACTATTTATGGAGCTTGGTTTTCGTTGAGCGGAGCTGCCATTGCGATTGTTTCAAACATAATTTTTATTCCTCTATGGGGAATTAATGGAGCAGCCTGGTCGGTGCTGTTAGCTTATTTATTTCCAACTGTTTTATCCTATCTTTTTGGTCAGAAATATTTCCCAATCCCCTATCGTGTTTTGAAAATTATCTTTTATCCAATAGCGGCTATTGTGATTTATATTTTTAGTTCCAATATTGATACTTCCATCTATTTCAATGTATTACTGTTTGGGTTTTTCTTTGTACTTATGCTACTTGTCGAGCGCCCAAAAGCAAAAAGTTAATGAAAACTATGAAGCAAAAAAGACCCATCCCACATACGTATGTAATCGTTTTTTATATTATCATTTTTGCTGCCGTCTTAACTTGGATTATTCCTGGTGGTGCTTTTGACCGACAACAGATAGATTTGGGCAATGGAATGGTAAAAGAAGTTATTGACGGAAATTCTTTCCATTATATTGATTCCAGCCCTCAAACCTGGCAGGTTTTTTCTGCGCTTTTTGATGGATTTGTCGACAAAGCAGATATTATCGTCTTCATCTTGCTTATTGGTGGAGCATTTTGGATTATGAACGAGAGTAAAGCCATTGATGTGGGTATTTTTTCTTTTCTGAAAGCGTCAAAAAAGATTGAGCATATCTGGCTGTTTCAAAAACTTGGAATCAACAATATTATTCTTACGTTCATTATGCTTTTGTTTTCTGTTTTTGGAGCTGTCTTTGGTATGAGCGAAGAAACGATTGCATTCATAATTATTTTTGTTCCTCTTGCCATAAGTATGGGTTACGATAGCATTGTAGGTGTTTCTCTCTGTTTTGTGGGAGCCGCTCTGGGATTTGCTGGTGCTCTGCTTAATCCGTTTACTATCGGAATAGCACAAGGACTTTCAGGATTGCCTTTATTTTCGGGAATTGAATATCGTCTTTTTAGTTGGGTGATTATCAATATTGCAGGCATTGCCTGGATTCTTCGTTACGCACATAAAGTAAAGAAAAACCCTCTGCATTCAGTTGTATATGAGGAAGATGCGTATTGGAGAAAGGTTGATACTCAAGATACAACAGACGATTTAATTAAAGCTGGAAAATCGGCATGGATTAGCTTTGGATTTATTTTGGCAGCCTTATTATTCTATTCTGTTTTGGAATTTTGGAGTGTATTGCAGATTGGAAATTCGTCTTATCGATTTCCTGCAATACCTTTGGCCGCTGCTTTATTTGCTGTTTTTGGAATGTTAAGCCTTCGGAAATCAATCCATTTCTACATTTTAAATTTATTGGCCTTAACAATTTATATGCTTATAGTTGGAGTGATGGGTTATGCTTGGTATGTGATGGAAATTGCCACTTTGTTTTTTGCTATGGGTATTGCTGCCGGTGTAGCAATGAACTATTCTCCAAACAAAATTACACAACTTTTTATTGCCGGTGTTAAGGACATTACATCTGCAGCTTTAGTTGTTGGCCTGGCAGGTGGAATTATCATCATTCTGAATAATGGTCAAATAATCGATACGCTTTTGTATTATGTTTCCAAATCGATGAATGATATGGGCAAGCTGGCGTCTGTAGAATTGATGTATGTTTTTCAAACAGGTATCAATGTCATTATTCCTTCCGGATCAGCAAAGGCAGCACTTACTATGCCTATTATGTCGCAGTTTTCTGATTTGATTGGCGTTTCCCGACAGGCAACGGTGATGGCCTTTCAGTTTGGCGATGGATTCACAAATATGATTACACCAACTTCAGGTGTTTTGATTGGCGTGCTTGGTGTTGCACGTATTCCTTATGAGAAATGGGTAAAATGGGTTTGGCCTTTTATTTTAATGCTGACTATAATTGGCGCACTTTTACTGGTACCAACGGTGTATATGCAACTGAACGGATTTTAGAGTTTATTTTAAAGCTTTTATCTTGCTATACCAGACCAAATAAACCCCAAGTAAAACAAGCGGTATGCTTAGCCACTGACCCATATTTAAAATCATATTCGCCTCAAAATCTACTTGAACTTCTTTTATAAATTCGATTAGAAAACGCATGCCCCAAATACCAATCATAAATATTCCGGTTAGATAAGCTGTAGCAGGTTTTCCTTGTTTTTTATAATAAAACCAAATAAGATAGGCGAAAATTAAAAGGTAAGATAAGGCCTCATATATTTGTGTTGGATGATGTGGCAACACCTCAGAACCCGGTGCAAAAGCACGATAAAATTTAAATCCCCAAGGCAAACTGGTAGCCGTTCCAAAAATTTCAGAGTTCATCAAATTGCCCATTCGAATAAAAAACCCAGCAAGAGCAACCAAAATTGCAATACGGTCGGTAACCCAAAAATAATTTAGCTTTTCGCGATAAGCATAAATTCCCAATGCAGATAAAATACCAACAGCAGCTCCATGACTTGCTAATCCACCCTCCCAAATATAGAGCATTTTAATAGGATTGGCAAAGTAATATGCTGGTTCATAGAAGAATATATGACCTAAACGAGCTCCAACTATAGTTCCTACAAGCATATAGGTAGCTAGTCGGTCGAGTGCATCTTCCTTCAATTTAGCCAATTTAAAAAACTTGCCCATCAGAATATATCCAAAAAAGAAAGAGGATGCGAATAAAAGACCATACCATCTTATTTCCCAACTACCAATGCTAAAAATTTGTGGAGCAACATTCCAATCGATAAAAGCCAACATAGTATCTAATTTTTGTGCAAAAATGCGTATTTTTTTTTAAAGCTGAGATAAAAGTATTTTGGTTACAATATGATAGTACTTGACCGGAAACTCTAATTTAACTTCCACTGCTATTATAACTGTAGCAATTTACTTATCAAGCTTTCTTTTTGGATTATTAATTTTTATTGGATCTTGCCGAGTATCGAAAATATCTGTAATTAAGATTTCTTCTTTCACAAGTTTATAAATTATTTTGAAATGGCCTGAGACTATATATCTGTGATTTTCATTTAATTGTAATAAACTAGGTTCTAGTTGACCGGAATCAGGATGATTTAATAGTTGTTTAGTTGCAAGGAAAACATTGTTTTTGATTTTCAATGCAACTGATTTTCCAGCTCTAATTTTGTAATATGTGAAAATATCAAAAAGGGTTTTAGATGCAAAATCCGACCAAATTATTTTCATGTGATAATGATTCTTATTTAGCGGCCACTTTGAATATCCAACCCGTCAGCTGCCGATTTGTTTTCAGATTGTTTGAAACAATTTCGAAATGATACTTCATCATTTACCAGTTTTCGGATTCCTTTTCTAAGTGCTCTTGAGATTTGATCTTTCCTGAAAGATAGTCTTGATTTGAAATATCCGCCCTATCAACAATTTGTTTTTGAGTAAATGGCTTTAGTTCAGTGTTAGCGACCTTTTTATTCTTACTTTCGATTATTACAGATTCAATCAAGCTAAAAAGACTCTCATCCCTAAGATTGATTAGGTATTCAATTAAATTTAATTTCCTGGTTTGTAAATCCATAGCATTCATTTTTTACAAATATACAATACTCTTGCATCAATTTTCTATGATTATGATTTTTGCTATCCTGAGAATTCGTTTTCTTACTTATTTAAATTGCACAGCTTTTTGTATTTAAGATAAGTTCCCCAGGCCGTTATAGTGCTAATTATCAGCCCATTAACCCCGTCTAAAAAACCCAATTTTAAAATATAGACTCGCAAAAATTTTGCTAAAGCGCTCAAATAGGGACGAAAGAATGAGACCTTTTTATGAAGACTAAAAAGAGCCTGAGCTGCAATTTCGGCATATTTAACGGTTCTATTATGATGTTCCTCAACGGTATAGTAGGAATAGTGCAACAGATCGCCCTCTAAATGTTTCGTAATTGAATTGTCCTGTAGGAAGAATTTATCGTGCGGATTAAGTCCTCCCCATTGTCCTCTTTCTTTATTGAAAAGACGTAATTTAATGTCAGGATACCAATCGCTGTGCTTAATCCAGCTTCCACAATAATTGTTTAGGCGGTTCATTGTAAATCCATCGAAATCCCCGCTTTTTTTTACTTCTAAAATCGAATCTTTTAGTTCTTCAGAAAGAGCCTCATCGGCATCCAGCGAAAGAACAAAATCATTTTTAGCTAAAGTGAGTGCGTAATTTTTTTGTTCGATATGGCCTTCAAATGCATGAAAACTAAAATTAGCCCCATATATTTGGCAAATACTTTGTGTCATATCTAATGATCCAGAATCTACTACAATAATTTCATCAGCAATTCCTCCAACAGAAGCAAGGCAACGCTCAATATTGCGCTCTTCATTATATGTGATAATAACAACAGATAATTTGATCATTTGAAAAAGAATGTTTGCAAACTTAAGATTTATGATTCAGAATAGTAATACTTTTGCACGTTGTTAAGCAGATTAAATGTATAC
>Ga0307991_1001017_pt1 | contig 19956 bp, 15 predicted proteins | sample EllFjometagen131_FD_203146 | JGI IMG/M metagenome (GOLD analysis project Ga0307991, IMG submission 203146) | Marine microbial communities from Ellis Fjord, Antarctic Ocean - #131 | ecosystem: Environmental > Aquatic > Marine > Unclassified | place: Southern Ocean | collected 2014-10-08 | reverse complement strand
GAATGATTGGCTTTTCATGGGGTTTTGGTTTCAAAATATCAAAGTTTCGTTTTAACTTCGGCAGAGCTTCTTACCATCTTGGCGGTGCCACAAATCATATCAGTATAACAACAAATCTTTCTGACTTCGTTGGAAAAAAATCATAAATAAAAATTCTTTTTTTATAATAGTCCGATTATCAAGTTTAAGATTGAGATTTAATAGAAAAAACTTTAATAGAATTTGGTTTTAAAAAATTTTAATTTAATTTTGAATTTATTACGGACAAGACACAAGGAAAATTATAAGTGTTTCTGATTTATTTTGAACTAGTTAAATGTTGATTTAAGCATCTGCATAAGAAAAATTATATTCATTATATTTCGGAATATTTTTTTTGAATATTATAGTTCTTTAAATTTTTGTAAGAATTTTTTAAGTATTAATAATAATTAGTATGAAAAAAGAAGAAAATGCAGTAAAAAGAAGCTATAAGGAAAGATATGATTTAACAAGACATCCCGAAAGAATAAGAAGTTCTGATGTGATTAAAGCTTTGTTTGGAAATATTTCCTATTATGACTCACCAGATCCCACTCTTATTGTTGCTAAAGGAACAATTGATAAAATAGATTGTATTATTCTGGGGCAGGAAAAAAGAAAAAGAGGAACAGAAAGTAAAGCCACCGGAATGACTTTAGCAAAAGGCTATGGATATGCTCTTGATATTTTGGAAGAAGCTGAAAAAAATAAAATACCGGTAGTAACATTCATAGATACATTTGGTGGAGATAGCTCTATGGATTCTGAACTTGGCGGGCAATCATTTCTGATTTCTGATTGTATCAGCAAATTCTGTGCAATAAAAACTCCAACAATATCTTATATTATTGGTGAAGGTGGCAGTGGTGGTGCTTTAGCTCTACAGGTAACTGATAGAAGTTATATGCTTGAAAATTCGCTTTATTCTGTTATTGCCCCTGAAAGTTGCAGCAGAATTATTTTTCATAAAAAATTAGCTCAAGGTGTTGACATAGAGTCAACAATTGGTGATGCATTAGAAGTTTTAAGACCCGGTGCTGAACATATTAAAGATATTGGAATGATAGATGAAATTCTTCCGGAACCTAAAGAAGGAGCTCATACCGATTATGAATTCACTGTTAAAACAATAGAAAAATCTTTGATAAAAACTTTAAATGAATGGATAAGCCATGATAAAAATAAAAAGAAAACTGTTAAGGCCAAAATTATAAATAAATTAGTCAAAGAAAGAAGAGAAAAGGTTTTAAATTATGGAAAATTTTATGATACTCTGAGCAGACTGGAAAAAAGGAAGACAAAAAGAATTGTGCATGATGACCTCAACAGAGTTAGAATTGAGCGTGATGATTTTCATACTATGTTTTTGATTAAAGCTACTATGGAAAAAAAGGGTATTGAGGAAGATGAATTATTCAATTGTGAAAAAGAATGGGATAAAGAAAAGAAAGTGTTTAAAGTTGCCGGTGGTTGTGGTTTCATCTCTTTAAATGAATATAAAGAAAATTATTATGCTTGCCCAAAGTGTGGAAAAGGAGAGTATCTTGGCGTTGAAGAGCAAATTGAGAAAATTTGTGATAATGATACATTTTTGGGAATTGAATGTGATTTAACAATAAAAAAACTAATAGGAAGAGATAAATATAATTTTGGAAAATATAAAGATTTATTAAAAAGATTAGAAGGAACAACTTTTTCCAAAGAAGCATTAGTAACTGGTACAGCAAAGTTAAACGGAAGGGATGTTGTTGTTGCAATTTCTGATTTGAAATTTATTGGAGGTTCTTTTGGTGCTGTTGTCGGTGAAAAGTTTAAAAGGGCTGTTGATTACGCTGTGAAAAATCATTATCCTTTTATTTCTGTATGTTCTTCAGGTGGAGCAAGAATGAATGAAGGTCCTATGGCTCTTGCCCAGATGGCAAAAATGAATATGTCTTTATTAGACTTAAAAAATGAAGGCGTTTTATATTTGTCAGTTATTACCGTACCTACTACCGGTGGTGCTTATGCAAGCTATGTTACTCAAGGAGACATCATTATTGGAGAGAAAGGAAGTTTAGTAGAATTTGCCGGACCTAGAGTTGTTCTTGGTGCAGGTCTTGATGTTGACAGAGAAATTGTTACTACGGACAATCTTTATAAAACAAATAAAATCCAGCATTTGGTTGACAGAAAATGCCTGAAAAAAACTTTGTCTTTTTATGTGGATTTTTTCTATGATATAAAATTTCCTAACACAAGGAAAGGAATTGGTAGAATAAAAGATTTTAGAAAATTACCTTGCTTGCCCGAATAATTAAAATAAGGAGTCCGTACGGATGACTGATTTTAATTACAAGCGTAACGCTTTATTGGCGTTTTCTAAAAGCCACTATTAAAATTCCAAAATATTATCTTTGGGAAAAGCATCAGGTGTAAGCTCTGTGTCGAGGCTTATCTTTTTTATTTCACCTTTTGGAATCTCAACAAAGAATAATTTTGCCCCGTTTTTCCAAATACTTGAAGCTTTGTTAAGCTGTAATTTTGTGTTGTCCATATAAATAATTTCCAGATTTATTGGCACAGGAAAACTTCCTTTTCTTTCGATAGTTACTTCAGTGATTTCAGATTTTTTATTAATTTTTCCAATAGCTAAATCGGCATATCCCAAATCGAAAAACCATGGTTTCCAAAACCAAGCTAAATCTTCGCCAACAACTTCGTTAAATGTGAAAAACAAATCGTAGGGTGTAGGATGTTTTCCATTCCATCTTTTTGTATATTCCTGAAGTCCTTTATTAAAATTTTCTTTTCCAATCAGTTCAAACAAAGTATAAAATGCAATAGAAGAGCGGCTGTATGCCTGATATCTATAAGCAACTCCTGTGTTGGTTGAACTAATCATTAATGGAATTTCAGAAAAGCTTCCAGCGTAATAATTATAAGAACGGAATAAGTTTTTATATGGATTATATCCTTCCTCATCAGTATATTCAATTATAACTTTGCGGGGAAAGAAGGTTATTAATCCTTCATCAATCCATGCATATTTTTGTTCGTTAGTGCCAACATAAAAAGGGAAATAAGTATGACCGATTTCGTGTGAAGTAACAAAAAGAGTTCCGTTTCTATCATCAGCATCGCCATCATTTACCATTCCCGGAAACTCCATTCCTCCTTTACCGTTGAAAGCTGTAAGTTGAGGATAAGGATAAGGAATTGCAGGAATTTTTGTTGAAAAATAATCTATAGTTTTTCTGCTAATATCTGCTACTTCATGAAAATCTTTTGAATTTTCTTTATAAACAGCATTAACAATTACTCTTTTTTCACCAACTTTAACACTCGAAGCATCCCATAAATATTTGTTGCTAACGGCAAAAGCAAAATCCGGCAAGTAATCAGCACGAAATTTCCATGTGTGTGTTTTTGCCTTTTTTGTTATATTATTTTCATCTCTATCATCTTTTGTTATCACATGAACAATATCATCAGAAACAGCAGCTTTGTTAATTCGTTTGATAAATTTTTCGTTGAATATTTCTTCGGTGTTTTGCAAAATTCCCGATGACCAAACATTATAATCCGAGGGAACAGTAATTTCTACATCGAAGTCTCCGTAATCATTATAATATTCGCATCGACCTTTATGTGGAATTGTGTTCCAGCCAACAATATCATCATAAACAGAAATTTTAGGATACCAAAAAGCTATCATAAAGTTTGTTTTATCATAAGTCCCCATTCTGATACAAACAGTTTCGGGAATAATCAAACTCCACTCAATTTCAATTTTGTTTGTGCTTTTTGGATTTATCTTTTTTATAAGATATAAATGCATGATTGTAGATTTTCTTTTAACTCTATTGGAATTAGCATCAATTTCATTTCCGTTAATTTTTATTGATTTAATCTCCACACCATCGTGAAGGTCAACAGAGCCAATATCCCAATCTCTTGAAACACCTTTTTTATACAAATCCTGATAGAGTTTAACATACAAATCTGATAAACTGTCGGGGCTGTTATTTTTATATGTGATGATTTCTTTTCCTTCTATAATTCTTGTTTTAGGAAAAAATTCGGCGGAGATTTTATAATCTGTACGGTTTTGAAAATAATTTATTCCGGGTTTTCCATCGAACGAGCGTGTTTTGTTTTCATAGGCTTTTTTGATTTCTTTAACCATAAACAAATCACCTGAATTTTGAGCAGATAAATTATTAAAGGCCAAAAATACTATCAATAGTAATATTCCTTTTAGTGTTTTTATTTTTAAATTTTTTGTCATAATTCTAAATTGTATTTATTGTTCTTTCTTGTTTTCAACTGCAATAATAATATCATCGACGATATTTGATATTCTTTTTAAAATTTGAACTTAAACTACTGTCCTGATTTTCGAATTCAATGATGCCCGACAAATATTTATTTAAGACTTCTTTTAATTCTTTAATAACAATATCTATATTAGGTAATTTTTTTTCAGGTATTTGATGGTTTAAGCTATTCTCCCAAGCAGTTTTTATGATTTTAATGGACTTGTCATTTATTAACTGCTCAACATTTTCGTATTTCAATTCTTTAAATTCCATCTTATCTAAAAAAGCTGATTTGATTAGTTTCCAATCTTCTGGTATAAATGAATCTTTCAAATAATAAATGTCATAATAATCTCGGGGAGCTTTATATGAACGTTGAACTAAAGCTCTTATTTTTTCCGCAATAACTTCTTTTAAGTTGTAACAATAAATTTCTTTTGAATTTTCTAATAGTAAGTCGGAATAAGGATGTGAAATTTTTCGCAATTCAGGTTGAAATACCAGTTTTTCATAAAAAGTAATTTCTATTTTTATATTAGTCATCCATCTGTTAACACTTGGTGGTTCTTGATTTTTTGAATGATTAGCACCCCAATATTTTAACTTTGCCTGATAGCCGGTTAATTTGTCCTTATATGTTTGTATAGAAATTTCTTGAATATGAAATAGAATCCCCGAATTCTCCCGTGCTTTTTTAATTACTTTGTTTAATATTTTACGTGTTAGATTATAATTTTTAGTTAAAGAAGTAAAATCCAAATCTTCGGAAAACCTATAATTAGGAAAATAACATTTGCGAAGTGCCGTTCCACCCTTAAAAATAAGTTTTTCTTTATGCTCATCAATTGAATAAAATGCTGAAAGGAAATGCCCCAATACCCAATCTTTATCAACTACTTCGGGTGGAACTTTCCACTCAATAGATTTTTTTGTTATTTCATTTTTCAGAATCATATTAATACAATTCTTTGCTTAGATTAATAATTTCATCTCTACTGACATTTAGCCTTAGCTTCCAAATTGAAACAAATTCGCCACTATCTTTGCCGGCGGAATCTATTAAATTATATTTTTTATTTACTCTAAGTTTTGCATACTTTATAAATGTTTGCAATCCTTTTTTATTTAATAACTCAGCAAAAAACCCCATTCTTTTAATTGCAGAAATATTATTTACTGCATTAGAATATTCAATCAATTTTTTGCTGTTAAGTTTTGCTTGTGCAAATGCGGATACTAACAAATCGAAACCGCCGGAATAATTTAGCAAATCGAAACAATCAACAATGGTTTTTTCAATATTTGTTATTGGGTAAGTGTTGTTTCCGTAACCAAGCGTTGTTATCCCGGTTCTTTTTCTTTCAGTAATTGTAACAAATTTATAGTTTACTCCAAGTATTGTTTTATCTCTTTTTCTTTTTGTGCTTTGAATAAATACAGTGTTAGGAAATCGAACAGTTAAACCGTGTATGCTTAATGCAGACCAATATGCAATCGCACTATTTTTAGAGATGAAGGTTCCAATTACATTTTGATTGTTGAAATTTTTTAATGCGTAAAATCCTTTTTGAAGTCGATAAATAAAATTCTTATCTACCAAATTTTCTAATACTTCATTTATATTATTAAATTTTTTATTTAATTGTTCTTCAATTTCTGAAGATGAAAAGTATTCAATTTCATTTTCATTTATCAGATGAAGAAAAAGAAGTTGTTCCTTTGTTAAATTGGCTGATATGTAAACGCTGTCTGCCATTACCTTTTATGTTTTGTAAAGACCCAATAATTAAGTCTTATTGTTACTCTGTTAGTAATGCAAATTTAAAAAGTTTTTAATAAATCTTCACAAAAATAAATAATAAATCAGGAAAATTAATTATTAATTAAATTGATAATTTATAAATTCCCAAGATTTTTAGAATTAAGGAAAAGTGATTTATAAGAAAAATAGATATAGTTTTAGTGTTATTTACTTTTGAAAAAACAAATTTTCACTATCCGCAGGAATGCAGGGAGGTTGTTTTTGTTGAATAAAGCAAAAATTCTCAAAATTAATTTTACTCTTTAAAAATAATTTTGAAAAGATAAACGGCTCTGAATTTTATAATTTAGATACCGTAAAAAAAAATCGAGATAATTATTATCTCTAACGATTATAGTCGTTATTGCCTCTACCTTGATAACGACTATTTTCTTCTTTAGGTTTAGCCTTTTTCACTACAATTGTTCTTCCGTCAAGTTCACTGTCATTAAGTTTTTCAATTGCAGATAATCCTTCTTCATCATTAGGCATTTCTACAAATCCGTAACCTTTTGAACGTCCGGAGTATTTGTCTGTAATAATCTTCACTGAGCTAGTTTCACCAAAAGCTTCAAAAGTTTCTTTTAATTTAGATTCTTCAGTAGAGAAATCTAATTTTGCTATAAAAATATTCATGTAATAATTTTGTTAATGGAATTAATAAAAAATCAAAAATATAAATAATATTTTAATTTACAATTAAATAAGGAAAAATTAATCAGAATGTTTTTAATAAGAAAATTTTATGAATTTTATAAAGTTAAAAAACATCCAATAATTTGATATGAATTTAAGATGAAAAAAAAATAAAAAAAATGTTATAATGCTTTTACATTTACTGCATTTAAACCTTTTCTACCTTCTTTTAGTTCGAATTCTACTTTGTCACCTTCTTGAACTTGGTCAATCAAACCGGAGACGTGAACGAAGTACTCATTAGTTGAATCATCTTCGAGAATGAACCCAAAACCTTTAGATTCATTAAAAAATTTTACTGTTCCTTTTTTCATTTTATAATAATTTTATATAGCAAAGATAATATTATATTTTGAATAATAGATAATTAGTGAAAAAAATATTTATATAGATTGATATTTTTATATAATATTTAATGAGTCAGCTTATATCTTGAGTTTGCAATATTAATTTTTAATGAATTATTTTTTGAAATGCCAAAAATATTAAATCATAAAGCATTCAAGAATTCTAATTCTAATATCTCAATTTTATCTAAATTTGCAATTATGAATATTTCGATTGATATTAATTCGGGTTTTTGCTTTGGGGTTGTCAATGCAATAAAAACTGCTGAGGATGAGTTGAAAGAATCAGGGCATTTATATTGCCTTGGCGAAATTGTTCATAATAATTTGGAAATTGAACGATTGCAGAAATTGGGTTTGGAAATAATAAACAAAGAAAAATTTGTTGAAATGAAAAATTGCAGGGTTCTAATCAGAGCTCATGGCGAACCTCCCGAAACTTATGAAATTGCCCGTAAAAATAATATTGAATTGATTGATACGAGTTGTCCTATAGTTTTGAATTTGCAAAAAATGATAAAAATTTCCGGTGTTGAGATGAAAGAAAAACAAGGGCAGGTGGTGATTTTTGGAAAAAAAGAACATGCCGAAGTCATTGGATTAAACGGACAAATAGGAAATAATGCAATAATTATTAATGATATTAACGAGCTTGATAAAATTGATTGTTCAAAACCTATAAGGATGTTTTCTCAGACAACCAAAAGTGTTGAAAAATATAAAGCTATAGCAAAAGAAATTGAAAACAGGGCAAAACAATACGAATCAGAAATTGATTTTATTGCCAAAGATACAATCTGCCGCAAGGTTTCAAATCGTGCTTTACAACTAAAGGAATTTGCTAAGAATAATGATGTAGTTGTATTTGTAAGTGGGAAAAACAGCTCTAACGGGAATTATTTGTTCAGCATTTGTAAATCAGTAAATGCTAAAAGTTATTTTGTTTCATCAGAAAAAGAACTTGAAAAAAATTGGTTTTCTGATGTTGAAAATGTTGGAGTTGGTGGGGCTACTTCAACGCCAATGTGGTTGATGGAAAAAGTCGCTAAAACTATTAGTGAATTTTAATTCTAACCAGCCAAATTTATTTGCGTGCAGGTAGAATTGGAATTTTGATTTATTTCATTAAATTTGTTAATCGAAAAATAATAAATAGGAATCAATAAAATACAAGGAGGTAATATGAAAAAAATATTTACAATTTTTGCAATAATGATGATGTTCTTTTTTTCCAATGCACAAATACCATCAATTCAATGGCAAAATACATTTGGTGGAGAAAGCGATGAAGAAGCAAAATCTATTATCCAAACAAAAGATGGTGGCTATATTGTTTGTGGCTATACAGATTCGGAAGGTGCAGGAAAAGCTGACATATGGCTTTTAAAATTAGATAAATCAGGAGAATTGGATTGGGATAATACCTATGGTGGAGCAAAAGATGATATAGGGAATTCTATAATTGCTACAAGAGACGGTGGTTTTGCTTTGGCTGGTTCTACAGAATCCTTTGGGAAAGGAAGTAGTGATTTTTGGGTGATTAAGACAGATTTTCAAGGCAAAGCATTGTGGAAAAAACCTTATGGTGGTCCCCAAGCTGAAGAAGCTTATGATATTATTCAGTGTCTTGATGGAGATTTTGTGGTCTGTGGATATACTAAGTCAAGAGGAGCAGGTAGCTCTGATTTATGGGTTATTAAAACAAATGGTGGCGATAAAGAAATTTGGCGAAAAAATTATGGTGGCGGAAGGAAAGATGACGCAAATAATATTATTCAAAAAAGTGATAGTTCTTTTATTCTTATAGGAAGTACAATGTCCTATGGTGCCGGAGGTAGCGATGCATGGTTTATGAAATTAGTTGATAAAGGAAGAGCAAAAGTTAAATTGAATTTTGGTGGAGTTGATTATGAATATGCTAATTCTATTACCGAAACCAAAGATGGAGGATATATCTTTTGCGGAGCTTCAATGTCTAATAGCAAAGGGCTGTTCGATGCATGGGTTGTTAAATTAAACAGCATGTTTGAAAAAGAATGGGAGAGTACTTACGGTGATTCAAAAGAAGACAAAGCCCGAGTAATAATAAATACTAAAGACGGTGGCTATGTTATTGCCGGAAATACACAATCTAAAGGCAATGGAAGTTATGATTGCTGGCTAATTAAGTTGAACAAAAATGGAAAATTTCTATGGGATAAAACCATAGGCGGAAAAAAAGATGACAGAGTTTATGATATGATAGAAACTCTTGATGGGGGAATTATTGTTTGTGGTTATACTAAATCTGAAGGTAGCGGAAAGAAAGATTTATGGGTGGTGAAATTAAAATAGCTCTATCTAATTAGTATTTGGAGTGCTTAGAGTTTGGAGTGCCTAAAGTACTTGGAGTAACTAAAGTGCTTGAGTTTTAAAAATGTTTTTATATAATATTTAATTTTTTATTTATGGAATTTTTAATTTTTGCAGTTGGTTTGATAATAGGCTTTTTTATTGCCTGGCTTTTCCTGAAAAATAAAGTTGAAAAAAGTACAAACAATATTAAACATGAGATTATTGAACTTGACAAAGAAAAGGAAGTGCTGAAAGCAAATGTTTTTCAGGCAGAGCAACAAATCAAAAGGTTTGAAGATATCATTGAAAATTACAGAAAAAAAACCGAAGACCTTAATACTCAAATTGCAACTCTTACGGTAGAGAAAAGAACTTCCGATGAAAAATTAACAGAATACAAAAAAGAAATTGAAAAAATTCAGGAAAAATTCCGTAATGAGTTTGAAAATCTGGCAAATAAAATTCTCGAAGAAAAGACAAAAAAATTCACCGACCAAAACAAAATAAATATTAGTGAAATTCTTAATCCTTTAAAGGAGAAAATTAAAAATTTTGAGGAAAAAGTTGAAAAAACTTATGAAAAAGAATTGCGAGATACCATAAGTTTAAAAGAAGAAGTTAAACAACTTTTTGAACTAAATCAGAGAATTAGCAAGGAAGCCAATAATTTGACTAATGCCCTCAAAGGTGATGTGAAAAAAATGGGTAATTGGGGTGAAGTAGTTTTGGAAAGAATTTTAGAACGTTCAGGTCTGATAAAAGGTCAGGAATACGATGTTCAGCATAATGTTAGAAATGAACAAGGCAGCCAGATGTATCTTGATGTGCTTGTTAAACTTCCCGACAATAAACATATTGTTATTGATTCAAAAGTGTCGCTTGTTGCCTATGAAAAACATGTTAATGCTGAGACTAAAGATGAAAAAGATAAATATTTAAAATTACATATTGACTCAATAAAAAGGCATGTTGATGGATTGAGCGAAAAGAACTATCAGAATGTAGCATCAATTGATTCGCCGGATTTTGTTTTGCTTTTTATTCCAATGGAATCATCGTTTAGTATTGCCATTCAATATGATTTGGAATTGTTTAATTATTCATGGGATAAAAAAATTGTAATTGTCAGCCCTTCGACTTTGCTTGCTACTTTAAAAACCGTTGAATCAATTTGGAAGCATGAAAAACAAACAAAAAATGCAATTGAAATTGCACGACAGGGTGGGAGCTTATATGATAAATTTGCTAGTTTTCTCGAAGACCTTGAGAAAATCGGAAAGCAGCTTAACACAGTTAATATGACTTATGAAGATGCTCATAAAAAACTTGTTTCAGGAAAAGGAAATTTGATAGGAAGGGTTGAAAATTTGAAAAAATTAGGTGCTAAAACTAAATTATCTAAATCCATAACCGATAAATATCTTTTTTCTAATGATGAAAATATTGAGACAGAATAGAAATGAAAAAAAATTATAAAATATTAATTATTGTTTTTTTTATTGGATTTTTTGCTTGTTCGCAATATAATAAGCTTGGCAATTTAAACTTTGCTAATATTTATGATGAGAAACCTAAAAATCTAAATCCTGAATATTCTGTTTTTCATTTGAATGATAGTATTTCAATTCTTTATTGCAAAATATATATGCCGGAATTACTTTATCTGAAACCCGAAAATAAAGATTCTTCGATAGCAAAATTTAAAATTAAATATGTGCTTTATAAATCTTATCAAAGTAAAGATATTCTTGATAGTAATTCGCTTTTTAAGATTGATGTTAAAAATTACGGATTAAAAAATAATTTGATAATTCCAATAAATTTTAATGCGAAAATGCCGGGAAATTATCTTCTGAAAACTACTTTTTTTGATTTGAATAAAAACAAATCCACAAGTTCATACCTGAATATTAATAAGGAAAATAGTTTTAGTAGTCAAAACTTTCAAATCATTGATGATAAAAACAAAATGCTTTTCAAGACTTATGTTTCCAGTTTGCAAAAAATAAGAATTAAAAGCAATAATTCCAATACAAAAAAACTCTATGTAAACTATTATTTTAGAGATTTTCCTATAGCAGACCCTCCTTATGTTTTATCTCGAAATTCTTCTTTTAATTATAAACCCGACAGCTCATTTACATTGAATCTTACAAACAATAAAACTGAATTATTTCAGCTCGATAAAAAAGGATTTTATTTTTTCCAAAGCGATACACTTCAAAAAAAAGGAATTAGTGTTTTTGTTTATTATGATGGTTTTCCAAAAATTTCCAATTCTTTTCAAATGCTTTATGCCTTACGCTATCTTGTTACAAAACGTGAATATGATAAAATGTTTATGTCAAAAAACACTAAAAGAGCTGTTGATGAATTTTGGATAGAAAATTCAGGAAACCCCGACCGTGCGAGAGTTATGATAAAAAAATATTATAACAGAGTGCAAAATGTAAACCATATGTTTTCATCTTACCTTGAGGGGTGGAAAACTGACAGAGGAATGATTTATATTGTTTATGGACATCCTAACGTTGTTTATAGAGGCACAAATTATGAGAACTGGATTTATGGAGAAGCCGGAAATATGCTTTCTGTGAATTTTAGATTTTTAAAGGTTAATAATCCTTTTTCTGATAACGATTATATTCTAACCGGTAAATCTCAAGTTTATAAAGATAGTTGGTATAATGCTGTTGATGTGTGGAGAAGATAATTCTTTTAAGTCTTACGAATGTGCTGAATTTAAAGAAATCATCTGATTTGTAAGAGAAAAATCTGATTTAGAGGTTTAAACAATTATTACTAAATTCAAAATAAAAAAGGGAGACTGAAAGCGAGTCCCCCTTTTTATTAACCAAACAATATTAACTATAAAAAAACATTATCTTTTGAGCAATTTAATTCCTTTTGCCCATGTATCTTTTTGTTTCATTGCTATAACATAATATCCTGCAGGCAAATTTTTATTGTCATTATAAGTGTATCTGTTTTTGCCTTCGGTAGGACTATAGATGTCTTTATAAACCATTTGACCTCTCATATTATATAAATACACTATGATAGGTTCAGGATTTGGTGTTTCAAATTCTACACTAAACTCATTGTTAAATGGATTAGGGCTAACTACTGAAATATTTATTTTACTTTGAACAGAAGAATTATCAGCAATATTAACAGCAACTGGTGGGAAATATTCAAACTTACCATTAAAATCTGTTTGTTTTAATTTGTAATAAACAGTTCCCGTAAGTGATGTTTCATCTTTATAATTATAATTTAATGTAATATTGCTGTTACCGGCACCTATAACAGTACCAACAACTTCATAGTTTTTTGCATCTTTTGAACGTTCAATAGTAAAGTAATCGTTATTGATTTCACTGGCAGTTGACCATGATAAATCAATAGTTTTACCATTATAATAGGCATCAAAGCTTAGTAATTCTATTGGTAGAGCACCACTAGCTTCGCCGGCTCCCCAGTCGGAGAAATGATTTATCATATCACATGTAATTGTATTATTGACCGCATCAACAACTCCACCCTGATAATGCCATGCGTTGTTATAGTAAGAATATAATTTTAATGCTGATTCATTCAAACCATTAAGTTCGCTTTCATTGTAGTGATAAACCATCTCAACATTGTCAGGTTGATTTGATGGGTCAATTTCAACATATCGTTTTATCATTGTACTTCCTGATGGTTTATGTTTATGTTCCTTTCCTCTTTTAATTTTCACTTTTGTATTACCCGGATGAACCGAACCCTTTGATTTCATTTTTATTGACGATTTGTTATTGCTTTCTGAACCAAATTCTGTAAAAGCAGTAGTAGAAACCGATGTAATTTGTGGTGCATCAGAAATATTTTCCTTACCGGGGCTCGACAACAAATAGTTTACTACTGCCCAATCTGCACCTATATTATCCCCACCTTCTAAATAATCAGTTCTTTCATAGTTTACATTCTGACTTTCTGAGAATAAACTTCCTGTATAGTCAATAATTGTTGTATCTGAACGCAATTCCACAAAACTTTTCTTCTTTAATTCCCATTTATCAGCTGGTGATTGAGCATCATAACTAAGAGCAGAAGTTGGTTGCTTATTGCTTTTGTTTCTAACAGCAATCACATAAAAACTATCAGGTAATAATGTTCCTGTCAAATATAAAGTGTCACCTTTTTGCTTTTTCTTACCTTTTCTGTCTTTATCAAAAAGAGCAAGAGAAACATGGGATAAATCAAGAGTTGATTCAGATAAATTATACAATTCAATAAACTCATTATTATCAACTCCCAGATGTCCTTTAGATGCAAACTCTGAAATAATGAGATCACCTTTTACAGGAGCAATTCCAGTTTGTGGAGGTGGAGGTGGAGGAGTTGAACTCGTGCTTATTACTAGTTTAATATTAGTACGTGAGCTAGTTTTTTTCAAATTTGTTTGATTTGAACTTCCATCCCATTCTTTAAATCTTGCTTTTTTAGATGCATTTGTATATCGATATTTCGGATATTGATTTGTCTTTGATTGATCATTAATAACAAGCATTTGCAAATTAGCAGTATTATTATACGTAAACGCATTATTTAATGTAATTTCATTCCAACCGGTAGAACTATTTGGAAATGCTCCTGAATAAGCTAATGTATAGCCACTAACACTATAATTACCATTATTAAACTGAGTTGTAGTTGTGTGTTTTAAATAAATTTTCACATTACTAATAGTTTGGCTATTATTACCGGAAGCCTTATAAAATGCTAATTGTGTTATATCGCCAAGTGTAGCTATTTCACTTTGCAAATAAATTACCTCGTAAACTGAATTATCTTTTTTACGACTTATGGGCACTTGTTTACTAGAAGTTGAAGTCCCTATCGTAACTAAAGATGTTCCTTTAGTATTATCTGCAACCGCATCTTTATTAGATATTAAGTTATTCATTAAAAACACTATAATAATCACTAAGGCACTAATTACCGTTGCTAAAGCAACATATTTAACAAGAGTTGTGCTTAATTTTAGCTTTGTTGAATTCTTTTGGTTAATTTTTTGGTCAGTTTTCATTTTTTTAAAGTTTTTGTGGTTAAACAAATAGTATATTATTCTTTATTTTTTAAGCAATTTAATTCCTTTTGCCCAAGTATCTTTTTGTTTTAGTGACACAACATAATATCCTGCTGATAAATTTTTATTATCATTATAAGTATATCTGTTTGTGCCTTCAGAAGGTCTATAGATGTCTTTGTAAACAATTTGACCTCTCATATTATATATGAATACTTCGATAGGTTCCGGATTTGGTGTTTCAAATTCTATATTTAAAACTGTACTAAACGGATTTGGACCAACAGCCGAAATATTTATGTTATTTTGAGCAACAGGATTCGCAGCAATATTAACCGCAACAGGAGGGAAATATTCAAACTTTCCGTTATAATCGGTTTGTTTTAGTCTGTAATATACTGTTCCGCTTATTGATGTATTATCATTTTCATAATAATCAATTCTGTTATTACTGTTTCCAGCACCTAAGACTGTACCAATGACATCATAGTTTTTTGCATCTTTTGAACGTTCTATTGTGAAATAATCATTATTTATTTCACTTGCAGTTGTCCATGATAAATCAATAGTTTTACCATTGTAATAGGCATCAAAGCTTAGTAATTCTATTGGTAGAGTACCACTAGCTTCGCCGGCTCCCCAGTCGGAGAAATGATTTATCATATCACATGTAATTGTATTATTTACCGCATCAACAACTCCACCCTGATAATGCCATGCGTTGTTATAGTAAGAATATAATTTAAGTGCTGATTCATTCAAACCATTAAGCTCGCTTTCATTGTAGTGATAAACCATCTCAACATTGTCAGGTTGATTTGTTGGATCAATTTCAACATAGCGTTTTATCATTGTACTTCCTGCCGGTTTATTTTTATGTTCCTTTCCTCTTTTAATTTTCACTTTTGTATTGCCCGGATGAGATGATCCTTTTGATTTCATTTTTATTGACGATTTGTTATTGCTTTCTGAACCAAATTCTGTAAAAGCAGTAGTAGAAACCGATGTAATTTGTGGGGCATCAGAAATATTTTCTGCACCCGGACTGGAAACATAATTGCCTACTTCTTTCCAGTCATTACTTATACTAATTCCATTTGTTAAATAGTCAGTTCTTTCATAGTTTTTATCTTCAGTTGTTATTGTAAAACTGCCTGCAAAGTCAATAACTGTTGTTCCTGTTAATAATTGAACGTAACTTTTCTTTTTTAATTCCCAACCTGAAGGGGCTTTTACATCATATGAAAGAGCAGCTGTAGGTTGTTTGTTGCCTTTGTTTCTAACAGCTATAACATAAAAACAGTCGGGCATTAAAGTTCCTGTTAACTGAAAAGTTAAACCAATTTGCTTCTGCTTAGGCGCTTTACCTCTTTTTACTTCTCTCTTCCAGCATTTCATAGAAACACTTGATAAATTAATTATTGATTCACTATTATTAAAAAGTTCAATAAATTCATTATTTTCTACTCCATTATGTCCTTTGCAAGCAAGTTCTGTTATAATAAGATCACCTTGTACAGGAGTAATTCCAGTTTGAGCAGGAGGAGTCACAGGAGTTGATCCAACAATTAGAAGTTTAATATTAGCACGTTTGTCAGTTTTTTTCAAGTAAGTTATAGAAGAACTTCCATCCCATTCTTTGAATCTTGCTTTTTTAGATGCATTTGTATATTGATATTTTGGATATTGATTTGTCTTTGATTGTTCATTAATAATAAGCATTTGCAAATTATCAGTATTATTATATGCAAATGCAGTAGTTAAAGTAACTTCATTCCAGCCGGTAGAACTATTTGGAAATGCTCCTGAATAAACTAATGTATAGCCGCTTAGGCTATAATTGCCATCACTAAATTGAGAAGCACTCGTATGGTTTAAATAAATTTTTACATTACTAACAGTAGTATTATTACTACCGGAAGCCTTATAAAATGCTAATTTTGTTATATCTCCGAGTTTAGCAATTTCATTTTGCATATATATAACCTCGTAAACTGAATTATCTTTTTTACGACTTATGGGTACTTGATTACTAGAAGTTGAAGTCCCTATCGTAACTAAAGATGTTCCCTTAGTATTATCTGCAACGGCATCTTTATTAGAAATGAAATTGTTAATAATAAAAACTGCAACAAATACTAATGCTGTAATTCCACTTGTTATGGAAGCATATTTAATTATAGTTGTTTTTAGTTTGATTGATGGTTTTTGTGTTAATTTCAATTGTGTTTTCATAACAAATTAGTTTTAATTATTAAATTTTGGATTTTTTAAATTTTCACAAATATATGGTCAGGGAAAAAAAATAGCAAGCATTTTCCAAAATAAATAAAAAATCTATAATTGGGAAAAAGTCTAAAATCTGATTTTATTTTTTGTAAAATCTATTAAAAATGTTAAAAGTCAGATTTATATGAAGAATGATTTTAAAAAAATAAATTTGAAATAATAATGAAAAAAAATTTAAAAAAAATTATGATTTTTTTGAAAAATGATAAAAATTTGTGAAAATAAAAAGAAGTGTTTCTTCAAAATGCAGTATAATAATGTTATAGGAAAATGTAAAAAATTTTATATGTCTCGAATATGGGAAATCCATATTTGAGATGCTCTTGATTTCGAGTTTTGATTATTACATATAATTTAAATCATTTTTGAAAATTTGCGATTGCAAAATAATTGATAATACTTAAAATAAAAAATTTGTAATTTAGCAAGATTAAAAATTTATGCCTAATACAGAAATAAATAAAATTGCAATTATAGGAACAGGAAATGTTGCTGTTAATTTATCCCTTGCATTAAAGGATGCCGGATTAGATATTATTCAGGTTTTCGGAAGAAACAAAATTTTTGCAAAGGAACTTGCCAATAAATTAAATTCTTCTTTTACTACGGATTTAAAAAAAATTACTACTGATGCTGATTTGATAATTTTATCAATTCTTGATTCAGCTCTATCTGATGTTGTTAATCAAATTAATGTTGAAAATTCTTTGATTGTCCATACTTCCGGCACTACTTCTATTGATGTATTAAAAAATGCCTCTATAAATTATGGTGTGTTTTATCCTCTGCAAACTTTTATTAAGCAAAAAAGAATTTCTTTTGACAATATACCTGTTTGTGTTGAAGCAAACAATATTGAAAACCTAAAAAGGATAATGCAATTAGCAGAGAGAATTTCAAAAGATGTTAGAGAAATAAATTCTGATGAAAGAAAAATTATTCATTTATCAGCCGTAATTGCCAGCAATTTTTCAAATTATATGTATTTGGTAGCTGAAGATGTTTTAAAAAAACATGGAATTCCTTTTGATATTTTGAAACCATTAATAAAGGAAACATCAGAAAAAATTAAAGAACGCAATCCCAAACAAGTTCAAACTGGTCCGGCATATAGAAATGATTTAGGAATAATAAAGGAGCATTTAGATATGCTTTCCAATTTTCCGGATTATAAAGAAGTTTATAAATTAATTAGTGAAAATCTATTAAAATTAAATATAGTATGAAAAATTATAAAGAGTTACTAAAAAATATTAATACATTTATTTTTGATTATGATGGAGTTCTAACCGATGGAACTGTTTTGCTTTCAAGTAGTGGCGAATTGTTCAGAACATCAAGCGTTAAAGATGGTTATGCTTTGCAACTTGCAGTTCGGAAGGGATATAGGATTGCGATAATTACAGGTGGGAAGTCCGATTCTATTGTAAAACGATTTAAAAGCCTTGACATTAAAGATGTATTTATATCTGTTGAAAGTAAGATTGATATTTTTAATAAATACATTAAGAAAAATAATATCAATAAAGAAAATATATTATATATGGGTGATGATATTCCCGATTATCAGGTAATGAAAGAAGTCGCTGTTCCATGTTGCCCTGCAGATGCTGCGGAAGAAATCAAATCAATATCAAAATTTATTTCCGACCTGAAAGGTGGAGAAGGTTGTGTGAGAGACATTATTGAACAAGTTCTTAAGGTGCAGGGAAAATGGATGAATAATGAAATGTATGAGTGGGAAATTTAATCAGTAGCTCTAATATATTGTTCTGCTTGTATTTTAAAACCTTCATCCATAAGGACTCTAATTAGTGCCTGCAAGAAAACTCAACAAATTTGATTTTTAGTGAGTTTTCCCCCATCCCGATAGTTATCGGGACTAAAGGGTGAACTCACAGAAAATCAGCCCACTCTTTAGGGATGGGGAAAGGCTGATTTTCAAATTAAGGTAGTTTTCTTGCGAACTCTAATTAATAAAAAAGAATAATTATAAATAAGTAAACATGCTTTCATTCATAAAGTTAATACGTGTTCCAAATCTTATTATCATAATTCTAACTCAATACTTAACAAGGTTTTGTATTCTTCAACCATTGTTAAAATCACAAGGGATTTCTTTGCAATTTAGTGAATTAGATTTTTTTCTTCTGGTTTTGTCAACAATTTTAATCGCTGGTGCCGGATATATTATCAATGATTATTTTGATTTAAAAATTGACAATATAAATAAGACGGAAAAAATTATTATTGGCAGAAAAATTTCGATTAAAAATTCTATCATCTTATATGTATTAATGAATGTAATTGCAATTGGTGTGGGATTTTATATTTCTCAAAAAGTAGGTAATATTAAATATGTGTTGATTTTTGTTTTTATTGGATTTATACTTTTGTTCTATTCAGCAAAATATAAAAACAAATTTTTGTCTGGAAATTTGATTGTTTCATTTTTGTCTGCTTTTGTGATAATTATTGTTTGGATTTATGAAATATTGGCGTTGGGGAAAAACCAAATAAGTATTGCAAGTCAATGGGAAATCATGAAATTACTCGTTTTTGGATATTCAATATTTGCTTTCTTAGTTTCACTGGCTCGCGAAATAATTAAAGACATACAGGACGTTGAAGGTGATAGAACATTTGGTTGCCGGACTATTCCTGTTGTAATAGGAATGAAAAATTCAAAATTAATAGTTGTTGGCATCACAATTTTTACAATGTTGATTCTTGCCTATGGTCAGTACTTGTTTTATATTTATGAAAATAATTTTATTTGTTTTTATTTTATATTAGTTCAATCACTTTTCATTTATCTTATATATACTATTATTAAAGCAAATGAAATTAAAGATTTTTATTTCACAGGAAATTTGTCAAAATTAATTATGTTGGCGGGAATATTGTCAATGTTGTTTTTGTTGATTAAATGATATTTTTATTATTAGAGTTTCGGTATAACGGTAAATTGTATGAGTAGTGTCAGATTGCGTGGTACTTTCCTGTCAAATCGTTATAAATTTTGAGTCGGCTAACAAGCTTAAAATTCGCTACTATCCCTGCCATTACTTATATAAAATGTTACAAGCTGAT
>Ga0307991_1001015_pt1 | contig 19971 bp, 11 predicted proteins | sample EllFjometagen131_FD_203146 | JGI IMG/M metagenome (GOLD analysis project Ga0307991, IMG submission 203146) | Marine microbial communities from Ellis Fjord, Antarctic Ocean - #131 | ecosystem: Environmental > Aquatic > Marine > Unclassified | place: Southern Ocean | collected 2014-10-08 | reverse complement strand
ATACTCGGTAATGATACTGCATTAATCATGTTGTTTTTTAAAAAACAGGGAACTTTTATCTCAAATAATCTTTTTAAAATTTTTGGAAGTTCCTCAGGAAACTTTGTTGATTTAAAATTTCCCATACAATATAGCTCAGGTGAAATTCCGGATTCTTTAATTATTGGCATAACTTGTACTGACTATCGTAATCATCAACAATTACCCATAGGCGGATATCTTATTGCTGACTATCTGCAATTTACAGGAACATCTCAAAATATTCCCAACTATGATTTTGAACAATGGACTCCAACAGAATATTTTTCACTAACAAACTGGGATTATGATCATAAATTATCTTTTTCTAACATAACCGTAAATGATAATAAAAGTGTATATAGAACCAATGACGCAAAATCAGGACAATATGCAGCTTTAATACAGAATCATATAAGTCCTTCTGACACAATGCCAGGATGGATGATAAGCGGTGGTCAACATTGTTCTTTATTTAAAGTTAACAACCGTCATACTTCGTTAACAGGATATTATAAATATTATCCTGAAAATAATGATTCGTTAAATATTATGATTAATATGTATAAAAACAGTCAAAATATTGGCTACGGACAGTTTCGAACAGGTACTCTAACAGACATTTATACTCCTTTTATTATTGATATTGACTATTGGAACGATACAATAGTTCCTGATAGTGCTGAAATACAAATAAAAGCATATTCAGATAATGAACCTAAAGGTAATTCAATACTATATATAGATTGTTTAAATTTTGATGAGCTTTTTGATAGAATTAAAGAACCTTATGTAACTGATAATAGTTCGGACTTGGATATTAATATATATCCTAACCCGTTTTATGAACAGACAACCATTTTGTTTTCTGTTCCGGAAAAAGAAAGAGTTGTTATTAGAATATTTGATGTTTCAGGAAACGAAATCGCTCAACTTACTGATAAACAATACAATGCAGGCAGGCATAAACTGATTTTTTCTTCAGAAGGACTTGCCAAAGGTCTTTATATATGTGTAATCAATACAAAAAAATCTGTATTTTACAGAAAATTAATTTTATATTAAAAAATATATATCTTTGCTGTAAATAACATTTAAAAATTAATATATTTTATAACTAAAAACAAAAAAACATGAAAACAATAAAAAGATCATTATTATTATTTTTCCTGATTTTAGGTATTAGTGCTTTATCCCAGGATTCTGCATGGACAAGTACTTATAGTGTTCATTCCCGCCCTTTAAACGCAGTTGTTATTAAAAATTTTGATAATATCTGCATAGTTGGAGGAAATAAGGCCAATGATTCAATACAAACAATACTAACATCACAAAACGCAGGACAAGACTGGGATTTAATAACTGACTTTCTCTCTCCGTGGTTAAAATCTGTATATTTTACAGATGCCAACAATGGAATTGCTGTAGGAGAATATGGGAAAATACTAAAAACAACAGATGGCGGTAATTCAGCTGGTTCATGGCAAACAATAACATTAACAGGCAATGCCAGCCAACGACATTTCAACTCTGTTTTTTTTGCAGATAATCAAAATGGGTTTGCTGTTGGAGGTAATCCAAGTAATGACTCTATTGCAACAATACTAAAAACGACTAACGGAGGAGATGACTGGCAAATACAAAAAGATGCTCTTGGCTACTGGTTAAATTCTGTTTATTTTATAAACTTAGATACCGGCTTTGCTGTTGGAGATAAAGGCACAATTTATAAAACAACTAACAGCGGAACCACCTGGACACAAATATCTGTATCAGGAAACCCGGGAACAAGAGATTATAATTCTGTTTATTTTACAAGTTCAAGCACCGGCTTTATTGTTGGCGGAAATTTAACAAATGATTCCATTCAGACAATTCTAAAAACTACTGATTGTGGCGAAATATGGAATATTATCAAAGACAATATTGCTCCGTGTCTTAACTCAGTTCATTTTTATGACCAGACAAATGGATATGCAGTAGGTAACTCAGGAACTGTTATTAAAACAACCAATGGAGGAGATGACTGGCAAAATGTAGATATTCCGGGAAATAATGATACAAATAGTTTTAATTCTGTCCAGTTTTTAAATTCTGAATATGGCTATATTGTTGGTATATATGGACTAATATATCGTTATTATCAAAATCCAACAATAATAACAACACCTAATAGTTTAAATTCAAATATCAATATTTATCCAAACCCGTTTGATGAACAGACAACCATTTCATTTTCTGTTCCTGAAAAAGAAAATGTTGTTATAAAGATATTTGATATTTCTGGCAATGAAATCGCTCAACTTACTGATAAACAATATAATGCAGGAGAGCATAAATTAATTTTTTCTTCAATAGGACTTGCCAAAGGTCTTTATATTTGTGAGATTAATACAGAGAAATCTGTTTGTTACAAAAAATTAATTCTATATTAATAATGAAAACAACTAATAAAATTTTCGTTTTATTAGTTATCAACTTTTGCTTGTTAATTAATAACACCGACGGGCAAACATTAATATCAACACCAGAAGGGACAAAAGAGAGTATATCTCCGTCAGCATGTGTATATATTGGAAAAGCAGGGGGAATAACCTATACTTATACTAATTCTTCATGGGACAGTTCATCTGTTGTATGGGGAGTTAGCCAAACTTTAACTAAAATTATTAATGGTAACAACAGCCAACCTCCCAATACTACTTGTTCAGGATTAAGCGATTTAATATACAATACTGATTTATCAAATCTTACCAAAGGGAAAGCTATTTTTACAGGTTCAACTAATTATAAATACATAGATACATCAAAATCTTATACTATAAGCAGTGTTAAGGTGCGGTTAACATTAACAACCAAAACAACTGATGAAGTAGCGATTGCAATGGAAGCAATTGATGGGAAAATAATAATACCGGTTAAACAAAATTTTAAGTCAACATTACTTATTGAAGCTTATAGCCCGGACAATGCTGTTTATTTTTCTCCAGGCATTGCAAACACATGGATTCCGGCAGTTGAGCTTTTTGATTATCTTCATACTGACCCAAACAGTTCAATTTGTACTTCGTTTGATGACCAATCTTTTTATTCTTTATTTTAAAGATAAATTATTTTTGATGCCTTCACCTCGTTGGATATTTCCTATGGGGTGAATAGTTATTTTTTTACAAAAAAATCCTAATTAAAAATATGCAATGTTGTTCCATTAAAGGATGTATTATATTGCTTTAATGATGCTGTTGCCGGTCCTTGAAAAGGAGAGCCGTCTGTTAATAAAAATTTTGATTTACATATTGAATCAATTGCTGTTATACCCGAAGATTCAACTATTACTCTCTCACAACTGTCTGATTGCAGGGAACAGGTTCTGTCTAATGCAGAAAATTCGTCAATAGATTTACGATATACAATAATTCCTTTTTCTCCGCCTGTTAAATAAACCCATCCGCCTACAGAATTCAAATCACTGTATTGTGTAGAAGTAACATCAATATAAATATCAACATAAGTATCAGGTATTGTACTATCTTTTTTTTTGCATCCTGACAAGATAAAAAAACAGGATATAAAAAGCAAAATTAAATAAGAGAAAATTTTTCTTAACATTTTTATCTAAAAGTTTTTATATAAATTCAATTCTTTTATTTTTAACACAAAGATATACTCTTTATTATCATTTTTATTATTTTTGCAAATTATTTTATTAAAATTGTTTAGAAAAAGGAAATTATTAAGTTGATGAAGCAAAAATATGTTGAATATACTAATCTTGATTTATCTAAGATAGGAAAAGATGTCTTAGGAGAATGGGAAGCAAAAAAAATTTTTAATAAAAGCATAGAAAATCGTAAAGGTTGCAGTCCTTATGTGTTTTATGAAGGTCCTCCTTCTGCCAATGGACTTCCTGGTATTCATCATATTATAGCACGTACTATTAAAGATATTTTTTGTCGTTATAAAACTCTCAAGGGATTTTATGTAGAACGTAAAGGAGGATGGGATACTCATGGATTGCCTATAGAAATTAGTGTTGAAAAAGCTCTCGGAATAACAAAAGAAGATATAGGTAAGAAAATATCTATCATAGATTACAATAAACAGTGTCGCATAAATGTAATGAAATACAAAGATTTATGGGATGATATTACAAAAAAAATAGGATATTGGGTTAATTTGGATAATCCTTACATAACCTTTGATAATAAATATATAGAAACTGTATGGTATTTATTAAAAAAACTTTATGATAAAAAATTATTATACAAAGGATATTCTGTTCAGCCATATTCTCCTGCTGCCGGAACAGGACTGAGCACACACGAACTTAACCAGCCCGGATGCTACAAAATGGTTAAAGATAATACTGTTGTTGCTCAATTTAAAGTTGTAAAAGACAAAAAATCTGAATTTCTGTTTAAAAATATCAAAAAAGATTTGTTTTTTATTGCATGGACAACAACTCCTTGGACTTTGCCTTCTAACACAGCATTGGCTGTTGGCAAAAATATTAAATATGTAATAGTAGAGACATTTAATAAATATACTTTTTTGCCTATCACTGTTATACTTGCCAAAGATTTATTAAATAAATTTTTCCCTGAAAAAAATTCTAATTTAAAAATACAGGACTATAAATCGGCAGACAGAGATATACCTTTTAAAATAACAGGAGAATATAAAGGCTCGGAGCTGGATGGAATAAGATATGAACAATTAATGCCTTATGTACAACCTGTTGATGGTGATGCTTTTAGAGTTGTAACAGGCGACTTTGTTACAATAGAAGAAGGCACCGGCATTGTTCATATTGCACCTAGCTTTGGTGCTGATGACTTTAAACTTGCAAAACAAAACAATTTAGGTTCTTTGACACTTGTAAACAAAAAAGGACAGTTTGTTGATACTATGGGTGAATTTGCCGGGAGATATGTTAAATACGAATTTAATCCTGATTTTAATCCTGAAACAGATACAAATGTAGATATTGATATTATTGTTAAGTTAAAAAAAGAAAATAAAACTTTTAAAATAGAAAAATATGAACATTCATATCCTCATTGCTGGAGAACAGACAAACCTATTCTTTATTATCCTCTTGATTCATGGTTTATAAAAACTACTGCATACAAAGAGCAGATGCTCAAATTTAACAACACTATTAACTGGAAACCTAAATCAACAGGCACAGGCAGATTTGGAAACTGGCTCGAAAATCTTGTTGACTGGAACTTGTCCCGCTCAAGATTCTGGGGAACACCTTTGCCAATATGGACAACAAAAAACCATACAGAACAAATCTGTATCGGCTCTGTTGAACAGCTTAAAAAAGAAATAGAAAAATCAGTGAAAACAGGATTTATGAAAACAAATCCTCTTGAATCTTTTGTTATAAATGATTTTTCAGATGAGAATTATAACAAATTTGATATGCACCGTCCTTTTGTTGATGAAATAATATTAACATCTGAAAAAGGTAAAAAAATGTTTAGAGAATCAGACCTTATTGATGTATGGTTTGATTCCGGCGCTATGCCTTATGCCCAATATCATTATCCTTTTGAAAATAATAAAGAATTTAAAAATAATTTTCCTGCTGATTTTATTGCTGAAGGTGTTGACCAGACAAGAGGGTGGTTTTTTACTCTGCATGCAATAGCTACAATGATTTTTGATTCTGTTGCCTATAAAAATGTTGTATCTAATGGTTTGGTACTTGACAAAAAAGGTAATAAAATGTCAAAACGTTTTGGAAATACTGTTGACCCTTTTAAGACAATTGATAAATATGGTGCTGACGCTACCCGCTGGTATATGATTGCAAATGCTCAACCTTGGGATAATCTGAAATTTGATATTCAAGGTATTGTTGAAGTTCAAAAAAAATTCTTTGGAACATTATATAATACTTATTCTTTCTTTGCTCTATATGCAAATATTGACGGATTTGTTTATAAAGAGAAAGAAATACCAATTGAAAAACGACCTGAAATAGACAGATGGATAATGTCTGAACTAAATACTTTAATAAAAACTGTTGATAAATATTATGCTGACTATGAACCAACAAAAGCAGCAAGATATATACAAAAATTCGTATGTGAATATTTAAGTAACTGGTATGTCCGCCTGTGTCGTAGAAGATTCTGGAAAGGTGATTATTCTGATGATAAAATCTCTGCCTATCAGACGTTGTATAAATGCCTTGAAGTTATTGCACAAGTGTCTTCACCAATAGCTCCTTTTTTTATGGATAAACTATTCTGTAATTTGAATGCTGTAACAAACAAAAAACATACACAATCGGTTCACTTGACTGATTTTTCTTTACCTGATGAAGCAGTTATTGACGAAAATCTGGAACAAAGAATGCAATTATCACAAAAAATATCTTCTATGGTATTGAAATTAAGAAAAAAACAGGGCTTACGAGTCCGCCAACCGCTGAATACTATTATGATACCCATATCTGATGAAAAATTAAAAAAACAAATAAAATCTGTAGAAAATATAATATTATCCGAAGTTAATGTCAAAAAGATAAATTTAGTAACTGATAAAAATGATATCTGGACAAAAAAAATCAAACCCAATTTTAAATCATTAGGACCTAAGTATGGTAAGCAAATGAAAAAAATTACTGCTGCTATCTCTAATTTTTCCCAAGATGATATTAAAAAAATTGAAATTGAAGATAATTATTTACTTAATATTGATAATCAAGAGATAAAAATAGACCTTTCTGATGTTGAAATTGTTACAGAAAACATACCTGGCTGGATTATTACTAATATGGATAATTTAACTGTTGCTCTTGATATTAATATTACACAAGAGTTGAAAGAACAAGGTATTGCACGCGATTTGGTTAACAGAATACAAAAATTAAGAAAAGACAGCAAATTTGATGTAACAGACAGAATATTTTTGCAAATAGAAAAAAATGATAAAATAAATATGTCTATAAATAATAATCTTTCGTATATTTGCTCCGAAACTTTGGCTACATCTTTAAATTTAGTAGATAAGATTGATTTTGATAATAAATTATCTGTTGATTTGGCTGATGACATAAAGACATATATTGCAATAGAAAAATGTTAAATTATATATATCAGCAGTTTCTATACATTAAATAAATTATATTCTAAATATAAAAATATGAAAACTCAAGAAAAAATAAGGTATTCTGATCAGGAATTAGCAGAATTTAAAGAGCTAATACTTATGAAATTGGAAAAAGCCCGTATAAATTATAAACTACTTACAGATGCTTATACCAACAAAGGTGATAATGATATAAAAGATACTTCCCCTACTTTTAAAGTATTGGAAGAAGGACATAATGTGCTGTCAAAAGCAGAAAATAGCAGATTGGCTGAGAGACAAAGAAAATTTATTGACTCACTGGAAGCTGCTCTGGTAAGAATTGAAATCAAAACTTACGGTATATGCAGAGTTACAGGAAAGTTAATCTCAAAAGAAAGATTAAAAAGCGTGCCTCATGCTACTCTTAGTATTGAAGCTAAACTTAAACAATATTCTAACAAATAAATCCTAAACTGCTGAATATTAATATATTAAAAAATATATTTAATATCCTCTCAATAGTTAATTGACCTCAAACTCTAAACTGGAATTTATACTTTGAAAAAATCATTGATAATTATATTTTTTGTCTTACTAACAGACCAGATAATAAAATTTTGGGTAAAGACAAATATGTATCTTGGTCAGGAGTATCATATTTTTGATAACTGGTTTATTATTCATTTTACCGAAAATAATGGTATGGCTTTTGGTATGCAGTTTGGCGGAGAGACAGGGAAAATTTTTTTAAGCATCTTTCGTATTATTGTTGTTGGTGTAATAGGATGGTATTTGTATTCTCTTATAAAAGACAAAGCACATTCAGGATTTATAAATACTATATCTTTGATATTTGCCGGCGCACTTGGAAATATTATTGATTGTGTTTTTTATGGAAAAATTTTTTCTGATAGCTTATTTCAGGTTGCTACATTCTTGCCAAAACAATGTGGATATAGCTCTCTCTTACAAGGCAAAGTAGTTGATATGTTATATTTCCCTCTGATTGATACTTATCTTCCTGACTGGCTGCCTGTTTTTGGCTCAAGACATTTTATTTTTTTCCGCCCTGTTTTTAATATAGCTGATGCTTCTATAACTATAGGAGTGATATTATTAATTCTTTTTCAAAAAAAATTTTTTAATAAGATTTCAGGAGAAAAGAAACAAAACATTTCTGACATTTCTTAATAGAAAAGATAACTATTCAGGTATAGGGAAATAAGGTATAGGGAAATAAGGTATAGGGAAATAAGGTATAGGGAAATAAGGTATAGGGAAATAAGGTATAGGGAAATAAGGTATAGGGGAATAAAGAATATTGAAATAAGGGCTGAGTGCGACTACTATACCCTATACCTTTATACCATATACCCTTATATCTAAATAGTAATAAAAATTTTAATACCTTTACCCCGTTGGATCAGGCATCTGCCTGACGGGGTGAATAATTACTAAAAAAGATTTTTTTTTTGATAAAAAGAGAAAACGTAAATAAAAATAATTCGGTTTATCAGTAACTTTATGAACAAACATTACTATCTTGACAATTTAATTTCGGATCAGGCAGTCATGTTCGGCTACTGACGAATGACGAATGCCTGAATGGAATGTTTCCAGACATATAATGGTTAAATGGTTTTATGGTTAGATGGTTTAAATTGTTAAAATTATGCAAAACCCCGTTGTATATTTTATATTTTTGTATTACATTATTAGTAGAGACGAGGCATGCCTCGTCTCTACTAATAATGTAAAAATATAATCTTCCCTTCAGTCGGGCGCCTGACCGATGTGTGTCATCAGGCAATTGCCTAAATGGAATGGTTTCTAGATATATAACCATAAAACCATATAGCCATAAAACATTAGGGTGTTTCATAATTAAATTGATATAATTTAGTTCAAAAAAATATTATGATTAATATTTTATTAACAATAATTAGTATATTTACAATTTATTTAAAAATAAAATATATATTCTGGATATGAAAAAAATACTTTTATTTATCTTAATATTACCTTTATTTGTTAATGCACAAATAAATGATAATTTTTCTGATGGAAATTTTACTATTAGTCCTGTATGGAGTGGTGATACTGCAAAATTTGAAGTCATTGATTCACTATTACATTTGAACGCACCTGCTGTAACGGATACTGCTTATCTATCTACTAATTCTCAATCTATAAATAATGCTGTCTGGGAATTTTATGTAAAATTAGCATTCTCTCCATCAGATAATAATAATGCAAGAATTTATCTTGTTGCTGATCAGTATAATTTAAAAGGACCTGTAAATGGTTATTATATTCGTTTGGGTGAAGGTGGGTCGGATGATAGTATTGATTTATTCCGTCAAGATGGGACTTCTTCTACAAAAATTATTGATGGAATTAATGGGCATTGTGCGGTTTCAAACAATATAATAAGGATCAAAGTAACAAGAGATAATACCGGTAATTGGGAATTATTTTCCGATACACTTGGAGGCACAGATTATCACTTGGAAGGAACAACATTGGACTCTGGTTATATACAAAATAATTATTTTGGAATTTTTTGTAAATATACAAGCAGTAATTCTGATAAATTTTATTTTGATGATTTTAATGTTATAGGAAACCCTTTTGTAGATACAATAATCCCTTACTTGTTAAATTTAAGAGTAATTTCCAATACTGAATTAGAACTGCAATTTTCAGAAAATCTTGAACAATCATCAGCCGAGACAACAGATAATTATAATGTTAATAGTATTGGCACTCCATATCTTGCTGCTCTTGATGTTTCAGAGCATTCAACAGTTCATTTATCTTTTTTAAATACATTTTCCGATGGATTGGAAAATACATTAACAATTGATTCTGTTGAAGATATAAACGGCAACCCAATAGAAACAACTAATGTTAATTTTACATATTATACTGTTAAGGTCTTTGATATTGTTATAAATGAAATAATGACTGACGAAAACCCTTCTCCTGCTGTTTTGCCTGAATATGATTATGTAGAACTGTTTAATACAACTCCTTTTCCTGTTAATTTAAACGGATGGACAATAACATTTGGCTCAACCATTAAAACATTTCCTGATGTTTTGATACAAGCTGACAGTTTTCTGATACTTTGTCATGAAAATGCTGATTCATTATTAAGTCAATACGGACAAGTTCTTGGTTTCTCAAGTTTTTCTGTTAATAATGAAAGTTCAGTATCTCTTAAAAATACGGATGGGAATATTATTCATGCAATTTCATATACAACAGATTGGTATAATGATGAAAACAAAAAAAGTGGTGGATGGTCATTGGAACAAATTGACCCTGCAAATCCATGCGGATGTGTCAATAACTGGAGAGCATCTGTTGACCCAAGCGGAGGAACTCCCGGCAGAAAAAATTCTGTGTATGCTCCAAATCCTGATAATACAAATCCTGAACTAATAAGAGTAAGAGTATTAGACAGTAATGAAATTCAGGTCTATTTTAGTGAGACATTAGATACCATTAATTTAAAAAATGCAGGAAATTATACTATTGACAATGGTATTGGAGTTCCAAATAATGTTATATTAGTTGAGCCGGATTTTAATTCTGTGATACTTGAACTGTCTTCACCTTTACAAATAAAAACGATTTATACATTAACCATTACCGACACAATAACCGATTGTGTTGGAAACATTGTTGCTCTAAACAGTAAAGCACAGTTTGCTATTCCTGAAACAGCAGAGCCGTTGGATATTGTGATTAATGAAGTATTATCAAATCCAAAAGACGATGGCAAGGACTTTGTTGAAATATATAACCGTTCTGATAAAGTTATTGACTTAAAAGAACTTACACTATCTTCAATGGATGAAATTACATCAACTCTTACATCTGTAAAAGATATTTCAGGAGATGGATTTTTGATATTTCCGTCAGAGTATTATGTGCTGACTACTGACCCTGATATTGTAAAAAGTCAATATTATACATCTAATCCTGATGGTTTCATAAAAATGGAATCATTACCCGTATTTAGCAATGACCAGGGTATTGTTGTAATTGCTGATAAAGCACAAAATATAATTGATAAATTAACTTATACAGAAGACATGCAGTTTGCTTTGCTAAATACAACCGATGGTGTATCTCTTGAGAGATTAAACTTTGACAGGCCAACGCAGGATAAAACAAACTGGCATTCTGCTGCTGAAAGTGTTGGCTTTGCTACTCCTGCTTATAAAAATTCACAATGGACAGATACGGAACAGACAAATGATGAAATAACAGTATATCCTGAAATATTCTCTCCTGACCAAGACGGATACAATGATGTTTTAAATATTAATTATCATTTTGAAGAGCCGGGATATGTGGCAAACATTGTTATTTATGATTCAAAAGGCAGATTAATAAAAAATCTTGTTAAGAGTGAACTTTTGGCAACAAATGGCACTATATCATGGGATGGAATTAATGAAGATAACGAAAGGTCTGTGATAGGTATTTATATTATTTATGTTGAGGTCTTTAACCTTAACGGAGATGTAAAACATTATAGAAGAACCTGTGTGCTTGGTAAGAAACTTTAAGCCGTTGGTCAAAGACCTACGGTTTTTAGGTTTCAAAATTATTATATTCCTATTCTTAAATTATTTTTTCAAAGATATAAAAACATACTTATTAATCAGAAGGATAATTTATTCGTCTTGCTGCAGCAGAAAGTTTTTTACTCAGAGGTCTATTAATTTTTCCTTTTAACAAGGCATGGGCATAATTATTATTAACATAATCAGGTTCGTGAACACAACGCAGTCCTAAATCTCTGGGAACTTTTGCTTTAAGGTAATATAAACGAAACCTATTGACATTAAGAATGCTTTTCTTATATGTTGTTAATCGTTCAATATTTACAGAAATACCATCATCACGTCGTTTTAAGCTGAATGCAAGAGATGTTAAAGTACCATCATCTCTAACATAATTTGGGTCAATAAATGGTACTCTTCTTAATAGATTATCTTGGTCTTGTATTGTTACTATATTTTTTTTACATAATCCCCATTATTTTTTCCCAGTTTTTTCCGATAGTGTCTTCTTCATCTTTTTTATCATATAGGCAGTTATTGTTCTCGTAAAGATAAATATGATTTGAACCATTAGGATTAAAATATACTTCTATCTCTATTTTATTTTTTTTCAATTCCACAATAATTTCTCCATTCGGACCCGGGGCAGTAAAATATATGGGCAAATTATTTTCATCTAATTGTTTTATTAAAGTAATTGCATTATTAATGGCTATTTCTGATGGTTTTTTAGCACCATAACTATCCCAGTTTTCCGCATACTCTTTAAAGGATTGAAGTTTAGAAATGAATTTTTTTGCACTTGATGATAATGATGGAATACAAAGGACAAACTTTAGTACATTACTTGTTTTTCCAAAATAAGGAGATTCAAGTTTGTAATTATCCATAGAAATTGATGATGTTTTTTCTTTTTCAGGTAATAATGTTTCATTTAAAGCTATCATAAAAATCTCCTTTTGTCATTTTTTTAAATAAAGGTGAAATTATTGAATGTGCATTTTTACACCATTTTAGTATTTCATTATTTTTAAAAACTGTTTTTTTAAAAACTGCTGTTTGCCAAATAAGCATTGGTTCTTTTGTGTTTTTGTCTGTTCCATTAGCAATAACAATATTCAATAAAGAACGGTCTTTTAACTTAAACGTTTGGTTGATATTAATATTTTCTAATATTCCATTTATATCAAAACAATGTTCCAGTTTAATTTTTAAGTTATTTTTAACAAAATTTAAGATATTATTCTTATCTGGATAATCATTTATTTTAACGGCATCAATATATTTTAGATTGCAAAAATTGATGTTAATCTTATTTTCGTAAGCTTTAAAAAGTAACTTTAAATAAGATTGTATAAGCGGGAAAAATGTATCTTCCCATACATAATTTTTATCTGTATCATTCATTGTAAATATACCTGGACCTAACTGCAGGACAGGCCATGTATTCTCTTTTAACCAAAACTGATGAACGGTTTTATAATTCAGGAGATGTTCCGGTATTTCTCTGGGTAGATTTCTTGTATAAAATTTAAATTTATTTTTAATAAGTGATTGAAATTTACCTTGTGCGAGTTCGTATCCCTTATCATATTCTTGTTGGGTTTTGTCATCCACTTCTAAATCCCACCGTAACTCAAAAATAACTTCCTTTAAAGGTGCTTTTGGTAATTTTTTCATTACTTGCAAAATTAAATAATTTATTTAACTTTTTTTATATCCTGAAGTTTTCTTTCAATCCAGTCATAAAGTATTATTTTAATAATATTGTCCATAATAAATGGTAATTTTGGACAAATTTATATAAATTTGTTCAAATAGCAATAAAAAAATATTTTTTTTGGCTCTATTCTAAAATATGGTTGTTAGATAAAGATTGGTTGCTATGTTCTTATTTCAAAATTATTATATTCCTGTTTTTTAATCACTTTTTTCTAAAATAAATTTCAATAGGTGTTCCGTTAAAATCAAATTTTTCACGTATTTTATTTTCTAAGAATCTCTTGTAAGGTTCTTTGATATATTGCGGCAGATTACAGAAAAAGGCAAAAGCAGGAAAATATGTTGGCAATTGAGTGATATATTTTATTTTAATATATTTTCCTTTATTACCAGGTGGTGGAAATTCATTAATCAAAGGCAGTATCTCTTCGTTTAATTTAGAGGTAGTAATACGTTTGCTACGGTTTTTATAGACCTTATTAGCTTGTTCAAGAGTTTTAAAGATACGTTGTTTTAATAATACAGAAGTAAAAATAACAGGGACATCACTAAAAGGAGCTATCTTTTCTTTGATTTGTTGTTCAAAAGTTTTGTAAGTATTTGTTTTTTTATCAACTAAATCCCATTTGTTAACTATAATAACAACTCCTTTTCTGTTTTGTCTGATGATATGAAATATATTAAGGTCTTGATTTTCAAATTCTGAATTGGCGTCAATCATTAACAGGCATACATCGCTGTTTTCTATTGCTTTTATAGCACGTATTGTTGAATAAAACTCTATATTTTCATAGACCTTGCTTTTTTTTCTTAGTCCGGCAGTATCAATAAGCAGGAAGTCAAAGCCAAATTTATTATATCTTGTATAAATAGAGTCTCTTGTGGTGCCAGGTATTCTAGTAACAATATTTCTTTTTTCGTCTAACAAAGTATTTATTAAAGAAGATTTTCCAACATTGGGTTTGCCTACAACAGCATATTTTGGCAAATCATCAGGTTCTTCTTCTTTTATATTATCAAATTCTTTTACGACATCATCAAGCAAATCTCCTGTGCCACTACCATTTATAGAAGAGATGGAATATATTTTTTCAAAGCCGAGATTATAAAATTCATTAGCATCAATTATCAGTTTATTATTATCAACTTTATTAACGACAAGGAATATTTTTTTATCACTTTTTTTTCTTAATATATTAGCAACATCAATATCTAAGGAAGTAATACCTGTTTTTACATCAACCATAAATATTATAATATTAGCTTGGTTTATAGCAACAGTTATTTGTTTGGTTATTTCTTTTTCAAAAATGTTGTCTGAATTTTTAACATATCCGCCTGTGTCAATGATTGAGAAATCTTTTCCGTTCCAGTATGTTTTGCCATATATTCTATCGCGTGTTACGCCGCTTGAGGCGTCTTCTATTGCCTGACGGTTTTTAGTTAATCTGTTAAAAAAAGTTGATTTTCCAACATTTGGTCTGCCTAATATTGCTACAATGTTTGCCATTTTTAGTTTTCGGTTTAGAGTTTTTTGTTTTTAGTTTTGAGTTCAAAATTTTTTTCAGTATCAAGTTCAAATCACAAAACTCGTAATTCAAAATTTTCAAATCCCAATTATTAATATTTAATTTTTTTATTTATTCTTACCTTTTTTAATACTCACCCCTAGCCCCTCTCTACTCGTAGAGAGGGGAACCAAAAGGGGAGAGTAAAAAAAATTGAGTAATGTTTTGCTTAACTCAAAATTCATAATTTCCCGGTTTTTAGTTCCGAGTTCAAAGTTTCAATTTCTCGGATTCTTAATATCGTTAAAATAAGTTACAATTGCCTAATAATTAGATATTTACAATTTAAAGAGAATTTTTTTTGTCTTTCGCCAGTTGTTCTATTACGATTATTTATTATAAACAGGCAAAGAGATATAGAAAGTTGTTCCTGTATTTTCTTTTGATTTAAACCATATTTTTCCGTTTGAATTTTCAATTATACTTTTAACCATTGCAAGACCTAATCCCATTCCGCTTGTTTTTGTTGTAAAATTTGGTAAAAATACTTTATCTAACTGGTCTTTGTGTATTCCTGAACCATTGTCAGATACTATAATAATATTTAGATGTTTTTGTGTTTTTATTGAAATATCAATTATTCCTTTCTGTTTTTTGTCAATTGCCTGTATAGAATTTTTTATCAGATTGTTAAATACTCTTAATAGTTGTTCTCTGTCGGCAAATACGTGATTGTTAATTTTTTCTGTTTTTAAGTTAATAGAGATATTATCAAGATTTTTAAACAGACCTATAGAATAGGATATAAGTTTTGAGAGTTCTAATTTTTTATTATTTTGTTGTGGTGTTTTGGCAAAGCCAGAAAATTCTGTTGCAATAGTAGAGAGCGTATCTATTTGTTCTATAAGCGTATTAGTAAAATGTTTAAGTTTTTTGTCCCAGTTTGGTGTTTTTTCTTCCCATGCTTTTTGTAGATATTGAACACTTAGTTTCATTGGTGTAAGAGGATTTTTTATTTCATGGGCTACTTGTTTAGCCATTTCTCTCCATGCACTTTCGCGTTCTGATTTTGCTAATAGTTCGGCACTTTCAGAAAGCTCATCTATCATTTTGTTATATTCTGTTATCAAGCTGCCTATTTCGTCATTTTTACTCCATTCAATTTTTTCGTTTTTGCCGCCTAATTTTATTTTCCCTATTTTTTTCTGAATCAGTTTTAGAGGCAAAGTGATATAATTAGAGATAGGAAAAGTTATAAAAAGAGACAGTATTATAAGTATAAAATAAATATTGATAGAAGCAATAAAAAAGTTGGATATTTCTGTCTGAAATTCACTTTGTTTTGCAAAATAAGGAAGATTAAGATATGCTATAATTTTGCTTTGATTGTTAATAAAAGGCGTATAAGAAGACAAATATTCTAAATTTCCAATTTTTTCTTTGTTTATAAACAGCGTTTTTTTAGTAGCAGAAAGTTTATTAAAGGCAATAGTATTTATTTTTGCAGATACAAGTCCTTTTGTAAAGATTTCAGGTCTTGAAGAAGCAATAAGATTTCCATTTAAGTCATACAGGTTAATATCAATAAAAAATACATTGGAAAATTTTATTAACAGGTCCGAAATATAATCATACATTTCAGGTGTAAGTTCTTTATAATTTGATAGTTTATGCTCAACTTCTATAAGTATTGAATGCGTTTTTTCAGTAATAATTTTATTGTTTTTATTTTTGTTAATGGTATTAAAATAAAACAAAGAAGAAGCACTAATAGCGAATGAAGCAACGACAATTAGTATAATATAAAGTTCTAATTGTGTTTTAAAACTTGATTTTATATTTTCTATTATTAAAAAGAATTTTCTTATTAAGATAAGAATCAGGATATAAGTTATAAAAAATATTATCAAAAAGAACGGGAAAGGAGCAATTATATATAAAAATCCTTTGTTTTTTTTGCTTATAATTAAGTTGGTATGGTTATCTGTTTTATATAACAGGTGGCTAAAATCATCTTTATTAAAGAAAGAAAATTCAGCATTAGATAAGTATAAGGAATCTATATTGATATTATAAAAATATTTACCAAACTGATTGATTAATATTCCATTTTTGTATTTGGCATAAGAATAATCTGTAAAGTTTGTGTTTTCATTTATTCTTTTATTGGTTAATAGTTTAGGATAGCCAAGATCTTTTGTAATAAATTTGGAATTTAATTCTATAAATAATGATACAGGCAATAAAGTGTCTGTATTTTCAAAGAATGTGAATTTAGCAATATAATTATTTTGCTCAGAGCCATCGTTAAGATAAAAAAGATTTTTGGATGAGCTTGGTTGTCCAATATTTTTAATTATTTCATTAAAAAAATTATTACAGTTTACATTAATATATTCAGGTTTTATAAACAAACTATCCATATTTTTACAAATAGTTATTTGCAATCTGTATTTTGCCCAGTATGATGTAAAATATTTTTGTTTTATATACTTAATAGTTTGTTCGTCGCTGACAGGTGCTCTTTTTAGATATTCTATAACAATATTATCTTTTTTGATTTTATTTTCAATATCCTGAAACAGATATTCACCAATAGGGTCTTTTTTTGTTGACAGTTTTATGGCAAGCGACTTTCTGCTCTCTTTTTCTTTTATATCATTATTTTTATAAAGCAAATAAGTTGAAAACAAAGAGAATAAGATTAAAAAGAATGCTATAAAAAGAAAATTATTGGTAATTTTTTTATCATAAAATTTAAAATACCAAAACGAAACTATAAAAGCAATAGGGACAATCAAATATATTATTTCAAAATTCTTTGAGAAAAAAGTTATAAAAACAAACAAAATTGTTGTTATTAAAAGGGTATAATAAAAACTTTTTGCAGATAAAATATTGCATACAATTTCGCATAATTTGTTTGATATAAAGAAAAATGAAAATAATAAAACCGATATTATAAATAATCCTGTAAAGCTGAAACAGGATAAGCTAAAAAAGTTGTTTAGATTAAATGATATATTTGAGTTAATAATCAGACCTTTGAAAAGATATACAAAGACAAAAAACAATATAAAAACAGCAGAAAATGATAAAAAAGAGTATATATACCTTTTGACAGGGATATTCAGAAACATTTTTAACTTATTTATACCTATTTGTTTTATACTGATAAAAATCAGGATAGAAATATAAATAATTAACAATGAATTGATTAAAAAATCGCCTAATGATGGTAACAGCGAGGAATTAGCATAATAAAAAGGGCTGAAAAGAGATGTTTCATACAGTATAATTGGAAACTTAAAATAAAACTGAATGATTCGGAGTAAAATCAGTTCAGATATAAATGCTAAAAGAAAAGTTTTTTTGTTATGAAAGCATGACTTATTAAAGTAAAACAAAAAAGATATAAAACACAATATGCTTAAAATGTAAAATAATATAATTGCAGATGTTTTACTGCCAGATATTTCAGGACATTTATCAAATTGTAATGAAAACAAAAAATCTTTGTTTTTATTATGTATGTTATACAAGCCCTTTTTTGTTGAAATGTTTGCTTTGGACGAAATTTTAAAGGCATTTTGAAATCTGTTTATCAGATAGTCATTCCGGTAACAATAGTCGGTCTTTATTAGTATCAGACCTGTAATAATTTGATTATTAATTTTTTGTTTTTTTACTTCAAACCAGGCATTTTTAAGATGGACAAAATTGTTTTCAAAAATATTTTTATCATAATAATTGAAAACAGGAATAGCATTATGAGACCAGTATTTTAGAGAGTCATTCTCATATACAAGAAACAAAAGTCCTTTTTTATTAAATAAATCATTAAAATATTCAGGAACAAGATTTTGTGTATAAAAGCCGTTTTTATTATCTTTTCTTATTTGAGCAAAAACTTTTTCTGTTTTGTTTTCTTTTGTCAAAAGGGTCTTTTCAAAAGAACTTACTGTTGACAAACAATTTCTATCAAAATTATTAAATTGCTTTAAAGAAAAAGCTATTAAAAAAGATATAACAGATATAATTAACAGGACTGATATTTTGTTTTTAAATAGTTTCATTGTTCTTAATTTGTCATAAAAAATACAAATTTACATTAAAACCGTAGATATGTTATCAATGGATAAAGAAATAAAATAAATATTATAATTAGAGCTTATTTATAAAGTAATGAATAATTCCAATTAAAGCACGGATCGGATGAGCTCGCCGAAGTCCAAAAAACAAAAAGTATCAAAATTTTCAAAAATAAATCATTCTTTATTTTGGTTTTTTTTAAAAAACACTTTGTTTTTGATAAAAAATGTTTATCTTTGTAAAATCAAATTTTATCTTCTTTATAATTTCTTTAATTATAAAATTATAGCAACCATGAAAAAAACAATAAACTTATTATCAGTTATTATGCTCATAGCATTGAGTGTATGTTTTCAAAAAACAAATGCACAGGAAATTGCTGTTCAGCAATGGGTGGCAAGATATAACGGACCCGACTCATTGGAGGATGTAGCGGTATCTATTGATGTTTTTGACAATATCTATGTGGCAGGCACAAATAAAAATGCTGTGCCTTATGATAATAGCAAAGGTGATTATGTTGTTATAAAATATGACAGAGATGGTAATGAGATATGGATCCGCAAATATGATGGACCTGATAATGATGATGACAGGGTAGCAGATATGCTCACAGACAAATATTATAATGTATATGTAACAGGAAGAAGCTATAAGCCCGGAAATGATTTTGACTGGGTTACTATAAAATATGATACTTATGGTAATATTCAATGGACCAGCCGCTTTAACGGACCCGGAAACGGAGAAGACAGACCATCAGCTATAACAATTGACAAACAAGGCAATATATACGTAACAGGTTTTTGTACTTATAGTCCTGCCATAGCAAATCTTTTTAGTTATGCCACTGTTAAATATAATCCTGATGGTGTACAGCAATGGGTGGCATATACTTTGCCTCCTGCCGGTGATAGTTTGAGTACCAACATTGCAAAGGCAATAACAACAGACACGCTTGA
>Ga0307991_1001013_pt1 | contig 19991 bp, 19 predicted proteins | sample EllFjometagen131_FD_203146 | JGI IMG/M metagenome (GOLD analysis project Ga0307991, IMG submission 203146) | Marine microbial communities from Ellis Fjord, Antarctic Ocean - #131 | ecosystem: Environmental > Aquatic > Marine > Unclassified | place: Southern Ocean | collected 2014-10-08 | reverse complement strand
AGATTTCTTTTAATCATTTCTTTTATCGCATCAGCCAGCCCCTCAGAAACTTTCAAAACAACATTTCCCAAGAAACCGTCACAGACAATCACATCGCAATTACCGGTATAAATATCCCGGCCTTCCACATTCCCAATAAAATTTATATTTTTGTTCAGCTCAAGAAGCTTAAAAGTCTCCTTAACAAATTCAGGTCCTTTGGTTTCTTCCTCCCCGATATTAAGCAGCCCTACTTTTGGACTTTTCTTACCCAAAACATGCTGGCTATAAATACTGCCCATAATACCATATTGCAGCAGATTTTCAGGCTTTGCATCGATATTTGCCCCCATATCAATCATTTGCACAACATCTTTCAATGTCGGCAGAAAAACACTTATACCCGGCCTATCAACTCCCGGCAAAATCTTTAAAAAAAGGCTTCCCGCGCAGATAACCGCTCCGGTATTTCCAGCTGAGACAATAGCATCAGCTCTCTTTTCCTTAACCATCTTAACCGCAACATTTACAGACGAATCTTTTTTACGCCTTACGCTGGTAGCCGGAGAATCATTCATCTCAATAATCTCAGTAGCATTCTCTATAGATATATTATCAGGAACTCCACGAGAAGAAGACAGTTTTTTATCAATAACTTCCTTAACCCCGACAAGAATGATCTCGGCTTCAATTTCCCTGGCAGCCAGTATCGCCCCTTTGATGATCACATCAGGCGCTTTATCCCCGCCCATTGCATCGACAGCTATTCTCATATATATCCTTTTATTTTATGGAACCTGCGATTAATTCTTTTTCACTTTTTCTTTTTTTTCAACATACTTGGTTTCCTTGTACATGCCGCAATGCGGACATACATGATGCGGCAGCTTAGGCTGATGACAGCTAGGACATATTGCCATTGCCGGATCAGACAGCTTAGTATTAGCGCGTTTTTTATCTCTTCTTGTTTTCGAATGTTTCCTTTTTGGATGAGCCATTGTTTTCCTCCTTTAATGAGTACGTGATTTATGGAACAAAGTGCTCGTAAACCACCGTGCGAATTAAATCCGCCGCACTTTTTGGCGGATCACTTACTTTAACTAATTTATATCAATCCCTCTATTAAAATCCTGTTTATCAAAACAAACACATTGTCTTTTATTCAGATTATTACCGCAGCCAGGGCAGATACCATTGCAATCTTCCCTGCACAACAACTTTATCGGATAATCAAGTATTACTTCATCTCTGGCAATTGCGCTGATATCAATGACCTTACCCTCATTTACAGGTCTTATTATATCGAATTCCTTCCTGATATTGTAGTATCCTGTCTCTAAACAACGGCTGCATGGAAACTCAGCCGTGGCCTCAATGCTTAAGTGTATCAGCACATTATCGTACTGGCGATTAACAGTAGCCTGTATTTTAATCGGCTCAATGAACTGAAGATCCTTTCTCTCCAGATCAAGATCTTTCCCTGTGCTAAGCTGCTCAAGAATTAATCCATCCTTGGGTATTTCACCGACATTTATTTTCATTTTTTGTTCCGGATTAATTCAAGCGTATCCATCGCGATCAACCGCTCTTCTTCAGTATGGATAGTAAACAATTTCATCTTTTCCCCGATAATATTGCTTAATTCCCTGCGTAGCCTTTTTCCAATAATAGTCATATTCTCACCAATACCAGCAGTAAGAATAATCGCATCCGCTCCGTTCATTGCCGCGATATAAGAACCGATATATTTCTTAACTTTATATATGAAAACATCAATTGCCAGCTTTGCCCTTTCATTGCCTTCTTTGGCAAGTTTGAGCAAATCACGCATATCATTACTAATTCCCGATAGTCCAAGGAGTCCGCTTTTTCTGTTCATCAACGCATTTAGCTGCGCTATATTCAATTTCTCTTTTTCCATAATATAGCCGATCAAGGCCGGATCAATATCTCCGCAGCGGGTACCCATAACCAAGCCTTCAAGCGGAGTAAAACCCATGCTTGTATCAATAGATCGTCCATGTTTTACAGCCGCGATACTACACCCATTTCCTAAATGACAGGTTATCAGCTTCAACTTTTCCAAAGGTCTTTTAAGTACTTTTGCTGCGGCCTGAGCAACATATCGATGCGAAGTCCCATGAAAACCATAACGCCTGATACAATATTTTTCATAAAGCTTATACGGCAATCCATACATATAGGCTTCTTGCGGCATAGTCTGATGAAAGGCAGTATCAAATACCGCTATTTGACTAACTCCGGGAAAATGCTTCATTGTTGCCTTGATCCCATTATAAGCCGGCGGGTTATGCAAAGGAGCAAGCTTGCTGTAATATTTTATTCTTGAAAGAACTTCATTGTCTATTATCACAGACGTTTTAAACTCTTCGCCGCCATGCACAACCCTGTGTCCGATAGCGCTAATATCCGCTTTTGAACTTAAAGCGCCCCATTTAGGATCTCTAAGCAGGGCATCTATCTTTTCAATTGCTGCAAAATGATCCGGAAAATATACCTTTGATTTATAAGTATCTTTCCCTTTATGATGCTCTATAAGGGAATTAGTATTTCCTATCTTTTCAGCCATACCTTGAACTAAACTTAATTTTGTTTCCATACAAAAAAGCTGGTATTTAATCGAAGAACTGCCGCAGTTTACAACTAGAATATTCATAAATTCATTTTTTCCAATCAAATAATTACTGATTTTCTAAAACCCTTATAGCCGTTGTACATACGGCATTGACTACTTCATTTATGGTACAACCGCGTGAGAGATCGCTGCATGGTTTCTTTACCCCGTTCATCATCGGGCCAACTACTTCTGCTTTTGCCAAGCGCTGTACCATTTTATATGAAATATTGCCTGCATTTAAATCCGGAAAAACAAGCACATTAGCCCGACCCGCAACATTACTATCAGGCGCCTTTATTTTGGCGACCTCAGGAACAATAGCCGCATCCAGCTGAAGCTCCCCGTCCGCGATCAGTTCCGGGTATTTCTTCTCTATCAATCCCTTGGCTTTAATTACCTTATCTACCATTTCATGCTCAGCGCTTCCCTTTGTTGAAAAGCTCAAAAGCGCCACACGAGGCTCTTCTTCAACAAGTAATCTAAAAAGCTCAGATGCTGATGCAGCGATATTCGCCATTTGTGAAGGCGAAGGATCAGGCACAATGCCACAATCCGCAAAAATAAAAGTCCCTTTTGCCCCATATGCACAATTTGGAACAGTTATCAAAAAACAGCTGGAAATTGTTCTTATTCTCTCGCCAAAGCCAATACAATATATAGCTGCCTTGGCCACATCAGCAGTAGTTGTAATAGCTCCGGCTACAATACCATCAGCTATTCCTTCGCGAACCAGCATAGCCCCGAAAGTTACAAACTTACACATATTTTCTTTAGCTTCGTCAATACTGATTCCTTTATGTTTTCTTAACTCAAAAAACTTATTTGAAAATTCCTCAAGCAAGGGACTCTTTAAAGGGTTTATGACTTTAACAGCAGTTAAATCAAGGCCAAACGAATCTGCTCTGCTTTTTAAATTTTCATCGGCTGATAACAGGATTAAATTTGCCAATTCCTCTTCAACAACGATCTTAGCCGCCTGCAAAACTCTATCATCATCTGCCTCTGGCAGAACAATTGTTTTTTTCGCTGCTCTGGCCCTTTGCCTTATTTTATTCAATATTTCCATTAATCCCCCATGTTTATAATGCTTTTTTACTTTTTTTAGATATTTTAGCCTGTTTTTTAAACTTTTCTTTTAATTTTTTTTCTACGAAAGGAGGGAGAAACTCTGAAAGCTTTGCCCCCAAAACCGCCACTTCTTTGATAAGCTTACTTGACAGAAACGAATATGATTGATTCGGCATCATGAAAATTACTTCTATATTTTCATTCAATCTCCTGTTGGTCAGGGCCATCTGAAATTCATATTCAAAGTCAGAAATCATCCGTAATCCTCGAACAACTACTTTTATTTTCCTACTCTGCACATAGTCAACCATTAATTCATTAAAACTCTCAACTTTCACATTTTTCATCCCGCGCACAGCCTGTTTTAACAACTCCATGCGTTCAACAGTACTCAGCAAAGGATTTTTACTAGCATTTTCCGCAACAGCAACAATCAGTTCATCAAATATCTTTGCTGCCCGCTTAATTATATCAATATGGCCATAAGTAATCGGATCAAAAGTCCCTGGATAAACCGCTTTTCTATTCAAAATATCAACTCCTTGACTGCTTTTCAAAAAATTAAAAAATAGCTACACCATTTTGGGATAAAAAGCATTCGGTAAATTTTCCAAAAGTGAAAATTAGACAGGCACATAAAAGGAGACAAAAGTATCCCCATATTTTTTAAGTTGCCAAAGCTTCAATTCATTAGTTAGCTGGGGCAACTCGTCCTTTTTATAATGCTCAATAACTATGATTGCAGACGGGTGTAATATATCACAGTTGCCAATGTTGAGCAAGCATTTTTTTGCCATTCCAAGTGAATATGGCGGATCGGCAAAAACAAGACTAAAACATTGTTTTTTCTTTCTAAAAATTTCCATTGCAGTAAAGACATCACGTCCGATAACCCGGCAAAACGAGGTAAGCCCCAGATACAAAATATTATCCCTTATGACTTTAAGCGAGAGCTTACTTTTTTCAACAAAAGTTACACTTTTGGCCGCATTACTGAGAGCCTCAAAACCAAGCGCTCCACTACCGCTGAACAGATCAAGTACATCCTGGCCTTGGACAAAATCACCCAAAACATCAAAAATAGCTTCTCTGACCATTGCCCTTGTCGGACGCACATATTTTGACTTTGGTATTTTAAGCATTTTCCCTTTTAAAACACCTGTGACAATACGCATACTTTACTCCATTTTCCCTATTTAAAATAACTAATTTGACAAAAAAAATAAAAAACCCTAAGAATTCCCGCTTAGAGCTCTTGATAATCTTAGCTTATCTACCTTGAGCTTTATCTAGCTTGGCCTGAATCTCAAAGTCAATAAGTTCTTCATCCTTCATTTTTCTGCGGCTTGAAAAATTAAGATGGCTGTTTTTAAAATAAGGAGACTTTTCTATCGCGCCAACAAAATCCAAAACCTCCCCCAGGCTTTTCGCCTGCCCCCTAACCACAAGAACTCCAGACTCATTAATAGAAAGCATATTAAGGGTAATTGTGGCGGAAGTAACATTGATTAAATCAGTAATCGCGTCAAGAATCAGAAGTTGAGATGTCAGCTGAGTCTGAACCATCTGCAATTTGTGTATTTTATTCTGAACAGCCTGCGCCTGAGGTTTCAACTCCAAGAGCTTACGCTCAAGTTCTTGCAGATAAGATTCTTTGTTTTTCAGCATCATCCAGAACATTGCCCCAACAAACAAGATATTAACAAGAACGAGTATAGCAGAGACAAAAAACTTCTTTTTTAATCTTTTGCGCATCCGCTTTTTCAGAAATTCATCACTTAAAAGATTTATCCCCTGTCTTTGCGCGAATACCATGCCGCTGGCTATATCAATTTTCCTATTTATAGAAAACGGAATATCAAAACTTCCCTTAAGGCCATCTGCTATTTCCTCAAGGTTATTGCGTGAGCCGCCTATTATTATTTCGCTTAGCTTTCTATCTTTAGTATTATTGAAAAACAGTTCGATGCTGTGTCTTATCTCGCTGATCAACACCTGCGAAAAGTTCTTTGCCTCACCCAAAAGAAAGCCCCGGCTGAAAGCAAGCACTCCATTTTTGACAATGATCATCTCTGCTACTTCGTCTTCAAAATAAACAATCATAAAATTACTTTTTAAATTATGACTCTTATTCTTAAGCATCAAATAAAGCAGTGAATTTACTATGGCCAGGGAACTCAAATTTAACACATCTATTTCAAGTCCAAATTTTTTATACCCTTCGATCAGCTTTAATACTTCTGCTTTATGTGTAACCACGACCAGTGTATCCGAATATCCATTATCTTTTTTATTAAGCACAAGATATCTTGTTATCGTCTCATCAGGCTTAAGCGGCAGGAGTTCCGCAGCCTCATAAGCGACCATCCGGGATATTTCCTGGTAATCATGAGTAGGAAAAGAAAAAAACCGCATGCCTGTCTGATGCCGAAAAAGACAGCTAAGCAGCTGTGTTTTTGATAAACCCTCTTTTTGTATGACCTCTTTTATTTTTGCTTCATCCAATTTGCCATCGCAAAGAGCTATGCTTGTATCCTGAATCTTTTTAAATCCATCGCCTGCGACATTGAATTTAGCAATGCGAATTTTTTGTTTTGTAAAATAAACCACTGTTTTAAACAATGTTAATTCTCCCCTGCATAAAGCATCCGAAATCCGTTTTCTTCCCTTTTCACAACCACCTCTATTATTTTTTCTATTGATCGACCTTGTGACACCGCGCTTGATTTAATTCTAAACACCGAAGAGTTCACCTTGACTAGCTTGATCAAAGAGCCAACCTCTTCAGGTGTTAATCCCAATTCCGAGAGCTCCTCTGAAAGCTTATCTCTATTTTTAAAGGGAGTATTTTTCCGTCTATCGACGATCGCCTCAACTATCCTTTGGCTCATCCCGGGTATCATTAAGAGAACTTCTTTTTCTACAGTATTGATATTTAATTTCCCATCAGAAAAGGTTGTAAGTAATTCATAAAACTTAACTTTTCCGCTGCTTGTTATTATATCAAATTTATGATCATCTATCATGCTTATATCTTTTAGCTCAACTGGAACATTAAATGGGCGACTTTTATAAATTGCATCCAAATCTTCCTTTTGAAAACCTTCAAACAACCCAACAACGCTCTGTAGAGACTCTCTACTGATAAGATTAATATTGAGAAACCTGTCTTCATCAGTTACTTCAACTGATAAAACTCCAGAATCTTCCTCTAAAACAAGTCCCTTACTCCAATCATCCTGCAAAGAATCAAATCCATAATCATCAGAAGCCAACCTTAGAATTATGCGGCTGACACCTTCCTTTGCTAGATAAAAAGCCCTTAGCTGCTCATTATTAAGACTGCGCAGACGTATATTTATTCTATTTTTAAAACCAAGGGTCAAAACTACTATAGATAAAAAAAATAGCACCCAGAGCACAAGAATCAAAATTATTCCCTTATTGCCCTTTTCACTCTTAACCGAATTATTGCAATTGTTCATTTAAAGTCAGATCCATACTGTTTGACATTGGGATATTAATGTATTTTACCAGGTCAAAAGAGCCACTTGATTCAATGGCTTGCGCAAAACTAACCTCTATGCAAACCTGATTCGGCAAAATCAATTCTTCCGGCCAGCTTTCATACCAAAGATTTTCATCTTTGCTGAAATACTTTATTTTTAAATCAAGTATCTTAGTATTTATAATCTCCTCTTTGCTAGCCTCTTCATCAGCAAGCTGCATATATTTAACTCTTGAACACAGAAGAGAAAATGCTTTATCCCCTTCATGACTACGCAGATAAAAAACAACCTTTTCTATATCTCCTTGCGGGCTTGTAGAAAAGAAATCCACTCTTTCTCCTAAACCAAAAAATTCGATTTTTTTATTTTCAGGATTTAAAAAGGCACAGCGTAATGCCCTTTCCATTACTTTTAAGGTCAGGTCTGCTTCCTGCAAAGTTCTGTCCAGGGTTTCTTCCTGTTTCCAAACTTTGACTCCCATATACAAACTCGTGTAAACAGAAGCCGCGACAATAGCAAAAACAGATAACCCGATAAGCAGTTCTAATAGAGTAAAGCCTTTTTTCATCATAACTATTATAGCATAAATCCTTTTTTTAGGTTCTTTCTTGTTGGATTTGAATGAAAGAACTATAAAAATGATCCTTTTTTTACTAAAAAGAGCCGAGAATTTCCCGGCTCTTGCATTTATTTTTAATATCTTTAAGCAAATCCTCTACTTGATACTTTCATCAATCCATTCAAGATACGGTTTGTGTCCGGCAATAATAGGCATTGCAATGATCTCCGGGACTTCATAAGAATGAAACTCTTTAACTATTTTTTCTATCTTTCTAAATAGTTTACGCTGAGATTTCACAATTAATAATATCTCTTTAGTTTTTTGAATCTTTGACTTCCAGTTAAAAAGAGAATCTACTCCAGCTGTATTCACACAAGCCGCGGCTTTTTGGCTAAGAAGCTCCTTAGCAATAACACCCGCTTGTTTTACAGAATTAACCGTAATAAAAACTACTATGTATTCCTCCGATTTTGCCATAAGCTATTCCTTCTTATTTACGCAGCGTTATTTTGTAATCTCCATCTTTTTCTATCGCGACATGCCCTTCGCGAGCGAGCCATCCCAGACTCATAAGTATCTCTTCCTTAGGCTTTTCCACAGCGCTTATCATATCTTGCAGCTTTGATGTACCCTGGTTCTCTTCTAAATGATGCCAGATATCACCTGCAATGATACCAATTTGCATAATCATAAAACACCATCCCTTTTTTGATACTGATTATTGTTTGCTATAATAATTATTTTCCTATAATTTTTACTGCCTATTTCGACTCTTGCATAGTTGCAATATTAATCTGAGAAACCCCGACTTTGCGGCAAATATCCCAAATCCTGACTACAATCCCAAGCTGAGTGTTCTTATCCGCTTTTATTAATAAAGGCTTATCCTGTTTGGACTTAACAGTCTCTTCCAGAAAACCTGTCAGCTCAGATGGTGTTATCGGTTTTTCATTAAGATAGATTACGTTTTCGCTATTTACGGTGATAATAAGATTTTTTTCCTTTATAACTTCAGAAGTTACGGCCTTGGGCAAATTTATTTTTATACCCGGCAGCACAATAAAACTAGAAGTAAGCATAAAAAATATCAATAAAAGGAAAACCATATCTACCAGAGGCGTAATATTTATTTCCTTCTGCCCTTTTTCAAGCTCTAAATGTTTTCGAAAACGCATTCTTGTTTTCCTGCAATAGTTACTACTGGTTACTGGTTACTTCTATTCAAGACCTTCTTACTATTTTCTCTGGGTCAGAATATTAACAAGATCAGTAGCAAGGATTTCCATTTCCACTACCAGATTATCTACTTTAGCAACCAGAAAATTATAAGCAACAAAACTGGGAATTGCCACGATCAGCCCGGCAACAGTTGTGATCAGAGCCTCCCAAATACCTTGCGCCAAAACAGATGGATCCACCGGATACATTGCCTGAGCTTTCTCCTGTATTATTTGAAAAGTACTTACCATGCCGGTTACAGTGCCCAGAAGCCCCAGCAAGGGGCTGACATGAGCGATTGTTGCCAAAGCACTTAAGTTCTTCTCAAGTTTCGGAACTTCATGCAGCCCTGCATCCTCGATTGCCTCGCGAATTTCATGGCGAGATCGATCATGTTTCTCTATGCCTGCTTTTATAATATGCGCCACAGGACCCTGAGTCTGTTCACAGATCTGCAAAGCCTCATTGATCCGATTGCGTTTTAAAGCCCCGGTTATTTCTCTCATAAATCGCGCTGAATCAGGCCTTGAGCTATAAATATTCATTACCCGTTCAAGGAATATAGCCAGAGAAAATATTGAACAAAGAATAATAGGAATCATGACCGGACCACCTTTATTAATAATGTCTACTCTCAGAAATAATCCCACTGAGATAAGACAGGACGCAGTCAATCCAATTAATTTAAACAATAAATTCTGCATGATTCCTCCATTACACTAAAAAACTCCCGGCACTTTATTAAAATAAAAATATTTGCGGCAATGCCAAATAAGATCTAGGATCAATAAACCATAAATTGGTAAGATTTTTGAAGACTTTTGCATCAACTCTTTTTTAAGACTTTATTGTAAAAGCTGTACATATAATAATTTACCAATAAAAGCCGAAAAAGTCAAGATATTTGGAGTATTTAAACACAACTCAGAGAGTAGGGTATAGGGATTGGGGTTTGAACATATTCTTTTCTTTATAACTTGTATTGTCCTGAAATAGTAGGCCTGTCCCGCCTCTTTGTGGCGGGAACACTTTTTTATCCCCCGCATCGTAAAGCTTTGAAGGAATTAAAATGATTTTTAAACGCCTTGTGGGACAAGCCCATCCCCCATAATTAAATTAGTGCCGTTTCATGTGCTGCTTTAAATAAATACCGGTGAATGATTTTTTATTCTTCATGATCGTCTCAGGGGTACCGCTTGCGATTATCAGCCCTCCATGTTCACCGCCTTCTGGGCCCAGATCAATAATATGATCTGCGGTTTTTATAACATCAAGATTGTGCTCTATTACCAATACAGTATTTCCATAATCAACTAATGTATGCAGTACCTTGAGCAGCTTATCAATATCGGCAAAATGAAGCCCTGTAGTCGGCTCATCAAGAATATAAAGTGTCTTACCAGTAGCCCGCTTTGAAAGCTCAGTTGAAAGCTTAACCCGCTGCGCCTCTCCACCTGATAAAGTCGTGGCTGCTTGTCCAAGCTGAATATATCCCAGGCCCACATCGCTCAAAACCTGAAGCTTTGACATTACTTTGGGAATATTTTTAAACAACTCAAGCGCAGCTGTTACCGTCAACTCCAGTACCTGTGAAATTGATTTACCCTTGTATTTAACCTCTAGGGTCTGTTCATTATAACGGTTACCCTTGCAAACCTCACAAGGCACATATATATCCGGCAGAAAATGCATCTCGATCTTTTTTATCCCGTCGCCCTGACAGGATTCACAGCGGCCTCCTTTGACATTAAAACTAAACCTGCCCGGCTTATAACCTCGGATCTTTGACTCCGGCAGCTGCGCAAAGAACTCTCTAACAGGAGAAAATATTCCTGTATATGTCGCCGGATTAGACCGCGGAGTTCTGCCTATGGGAGACTGGTCGATCACAATAACCTTATCTATATTTTCTATTCCCTTAATTTTATCATGCTCGCCTGGCTTTGCTTTTGACTTATACAGCTTTTTAGCCAAGGCTCTGTATAGAATATCGTCAATAAGCGTTGATTTTCCTGATCCGGAAACTCCGGTAACACAAACAAAAAGACCTAGAGGAATTTTAACATCAACATTTTTTAAATTATGCTCTTTTGCTCCAAGCACCTCAAGGAATTTCTTATTGTCATGCCTGCGTTTTTTAAAATGCGGTATTATTTTTAAATCTCCGTTTATATACTGCGCGGTCAGTGATTTTTTACACTTTAAAATCTGGCTAAAACTCCCGGCACAGACAATCTCGCCCCCTTCTCTGCCGGCACCAGGGCCCAGATCCACGATATAATCCGCTGCCTTTATCGTAGCTTCATCATGCTCAACCACGATCAGGGTATTTCCCAGATCGCGCAATATCTTTAATGTATCCAACAGCTTATCATTGTCCCGCTGATGCAATCCAATGCTGGGCTCATCAAGAATATAAATCACTCCTGTCAGCCGCGAGCCTATCTGTGTCGCCAGCCTGATTCTTTGCGCCTCTCCGCCTGAGAGAGTACTGCTTTGCCGATCAAGCGTTAAATAGCCAAGCCCAACATTTGCCATAAATTCAAGACGCTGGTTTATCTCTTTAAGCACCTGATGTGATATCAGCCTTTCTTTTTGATTTAATTTCAGATTTTTAAAAAACACTAATGCCTTGCTGATTGAAAGCTTTGATGCATCATTTATAGATATGCCTCCGACTTTTACAGCCAGACTTTCCGGCCGCAATCTTGCCCCCTTACATTCAGGACAGGGCTGATTGCTCATATATTTATTTATCTCTTCTTTTCTATACTCGCTATCTGTGGTCTTAAATAATCTTTCCAGATTAGGGATTATCCCCTCAAAAGGCTTACCCCATACATGCACATTTTCATCACCATAGAGTATTAATTTCTGAATCTTTTTAGGCAATTTTTTAAACGGAATATCCGGGCTAAAACCCTCTTGAGCCGCACAATCATAAAGCAAACTGCGATAATACATGATATATCCTTTGCCGCCTCGACGCCAGGGCTCAAGCGCCCCGTCTCTGAGTGTTCTGTTTCTATCCGGAATAACAAGGTCCTCATCTATCTCCAACTTTGTTCCCAGCCCTACACAGGCCCTGCATGCTCCAAATGGGCTGTTAAAGGAAAACATTCTAGGCTGAAATTCTTCATAATTGATGCCACAATAAGTACAGGCATAGATCTCGCTGAATATCATTTCCTTCATCTTTGAAATCTTTTTATCAACTCCCTTACCCCCATCAACCCCAATCAATAAAGTTCCTTTACCTACTTTTAATGCTGTTTCCACAGAATCACTCAGCCGCTTTTTAATCTCAGGCTTTAGGATAAGTCTATCTACAACAACCTCTATTGAATGCTTTTTCTTTTTGTCCAGCTTTATCGGCTCATTAATATCATAGATCTGATTATCTACCCTTACTCTTACAAATCCGGACTTGGCCACCTCTTCAAATATCTTACGATACTCTCCCTTGCGACCTCTTATCAAAGGAGCAAGAACATATATCTTCGAGTCTTTGGGCAGTTTTAATATCTGTTCAACTATCTGCTGCGATGACTGCTGCGTAATTTTTCTGGCGCATTTATAGCAGTAGGCAATACCAATACGTGCATATAAAAGCCGCATATAATCATATATTTCCGTCTGTGTCGCCACAGTTGAGCGGGGATTGCCTCCGGCAACCCTTTGTTCAATGGCTATCGCCGGTGAAAGCCCTTCAATATATTCCACATCCGGCTTATGCAGCTGCTCTAAAAACTGACGCGCATAGGCCGAAAGGCTTTCCACATATCGCCTCTGTCCTTCGGCATAGATCGTATCAAAGGCAAGCGAGGATTTTCCAGAGCCGGATAGCCCGGTGATAACCACCAGGCGATTGCGGGGCAATTTCAGATCCAGGGATTTAAGGTTATGCTCTTTGGCGCCTTTTATAGTAATAAATTTTTGGTCCATAATTCTCTCTTTGGATTGTTTAAGGTTATTGGGAATTTTTAAAGTGTATTATATGGTAGCATAAAGCAGGAATTGTATCAATTTATATTAGGATAGAACCTTGGGGCGATGCCTGCCCCCGATGTTACGTCCCCCAGCCTTCATTTCCTTTTGTCGTCCAAAGGAAACGAAGCAAAGGAAAACCGCCCCCAAGAAACCGCGATAATTTTCTAATGGTTTACTCTCTGCGACTTCGCCGCCAATTCGGCAATCCTGCCTCAATGGCGTTCCGCCGTCCTGGCTACATCTTCTTTCCTAAACCAAAGAAAAATCTATCGCTATTTTCAAAGGGGGATACAAACGAAGAACTTACATAGAGAGAAATTACAAAAAGACAAAAAATGAAGACTGAGACTATTCCCCTTTGCTTGAATAGCAGAAAAATGAAGCATAAAAGATTTAAAGCTTGGGGCGATGCTACTCCTTAGACGGACAGGCTGCCCCGCTTGAATAGCAGACAAAGAAACAGGCCACCCTTACAATACTACAACTGGGTGACCCGAATCCTTTAATCTTACTACTTAAAACTTACAACTTACAACTTACAACTTACTACTTACTACTTGCTACTTAACTACTTGCTACTTAAGTACTTACTACTTAAAACTTGAGACTTGAGACTTGAGACTTGTAACCTGTAACTTGAAACTTGTTACCTGAACCTTAAAATCGAGGGTAGGTGGTATTGCCTGTTTCGGTCATCGCATCCCTCTTTGCGTCTTTATACGTCATCAAGGATGTCTCCACCCACTCTCTAATTAAACTATACCATAATTAGCAAATGTCTGCTAATCGATTTTTCCGACGGAAAACGATTATTTATAATTTAGCTTTTCCAAAAGGTATCTTTGACAAGTATATGCTTTTATGTTATATTCAGCATATGAAGAACATGCGCTATTATATTGTATTTTTACTAATAATTTTAATCACCCTCCCCGGCTGTGCTACCTTGAAAAAAAAATCATCTAAGTTCAGCCATGGCATGACTCAGGCTCAGGTTATTGAGATCTGGGGAGAGCCGGAAGAAAAGGTTAAGGTTGGCTTAAGTAAAAATCATTACCCTGTCGAGATATGGACATATCACCAGAAAGCACTCACCCTATTTAGAAAAGAAGAATACTGCGTTCTGATCTTTGTTGATAATGAACTTTATAACTGGGCAATCAATGAACCGGAGTTTATCTTCCAAGAACTAGTTAAGCTGGGAGCCCTCAAACCAGGAGAAAATGATATTACAAATACGCAAAACCAAAAATCAATGATGAACGCTGTAAACCAGGCCGAAGAAACAAGAAAATTAATAGAAATTATCCGCACCTATAATTTCTTCCAGAATACACAAAGAGATATACAGACCATGCAGGACATAAAAACCATGCAGAATATACGAAATATGCAGCAACAGCGGCTGATGATTCCGCCTCCCCTGCCGCAACAAACACCGCCAAGGCCTATACAAAAACAGTAAAAAAATTATGATTGTCTGTGCTATCGGATTCCTCTCCTTAATCACTGTAATCTTCTCTTAAATCTATAAAATCAAGACATCCTTTTGCTTTTCTTTATAGGATGTCTTTTACTCTCGACAAGTAATTTTAAAAGATATAGAATGTTCTAAGAGGCTTAAACACAAACAATAGCTTTCAAGGAGTAATTATGGCTAATAATTCGAATTTGCAAGATCTGCTTCCCCCATTGAATGCTGATAAATAGGAGCATCTTTTGAAAAACATTGTCAAATTTATATTAATCTGTATAATTATTTTTTTTCTTTCCGGCTCTGCCCATGCCGAAATAATCAAAATCGCAAGTTATAATGTTGAAAACCTGTTTGACCTTGCGCGAGGCCAAACAGAATATGCAGAATATATACCTAAGAGCCCATATGGGTGGAACAAAAAAAACTTTGACATCAAACTGAAAAATATCGCAAAACTGATCAAAGATTTAAACCCGGATATTATAGGATTACAGGAGATAGAGTCTGAGAGAGCCCTTATTGCTCTTCAACATAGATTAAGCAATTTCAATGTCAACTATCCTTATCGGGCAATTGCTAATTCAAAACCAACAACAGTAAAATGCGCTCTGCTTTCCAAATTTCCCATTATCAGTAAACAAGAGATAAAAATACGCAGCAAATCAGCGCGGAATATTCTTAAGGTGGAAATTAAAATTAATAAACGCCATTTGATAATTTTTGTAAATCACTGGAAATCAAAACATGGACCGGAAAGCCAGCGCATCGCTTATGCGAAGGCCTTAAAAAAAGATATCAATGAATTAAAAAAAACCACAGATTTTATAATCCTTGGTGACTTTAATTCCAACTATAACGAATACAATACATTCATTTATAATTCAAAATTAAATAATACATCAGGTATAACCGGGATAAATCATATTTTAAAGACAATAAAGGACCAAAAATTAGTGACTGAGAATGAACTTATCAGAAATATAAATTCTGCTTATTTATACAACTTATGGCTTGAATTGGATCCGTCTAAACGCTGGTCCTCTACTTTTTTCAAAGAAAAAAACACCCCGGATTCAATAATCTTAAGCCCGGGTCTTTATGATCATAAGGGTCTTTCCTATATTGATAATTCGTTCGACAGATTCAGTCCTGATTATCTGTTTAAAGAGAATAAAATATACCGCTGGCAACGTTCAGAAAAAGGCAGAGGCAGGCATTTGGGACTTGGATATTCAGACCATTTACCTATATTCGCCTGTTTTTCTACAAAGCCATTTCAGGCTAAAAACAGTCCTGCTTCACACAATACAAATTATTTCAATAAGGCGGATGAAAACAAATTAATAAATATCAACAAAGCAGCAGCACACCAGCTGATAAAAATAAACGGTATCGGCCCAAGCTTATCTAAAAAAATTATATCCAAACGACCCTACCGCAAGATTGACGATTTATTGGAAGTAAAAGGAATCGGAAAAAAAACGCTTGAAAAACTTCGGCCATATATATGTATCCAAGAAAGCAAACAGGATTAACTCCATATTCACAAAACAGAAAAGAACGCTTCTAATTCCCTGCGTACTTTCTCCCCGGATATAAAAAATCCGTCATTATGCATGCCTTGCAGGATGATAAATTTTTTCGGCTCTTTCGCCGCTTCATATAGCTGCTCACCCATCCTAAACGGAACAATATTATCAGATTTACTATGCATATGAAGTTTAGGCGTATTTACACTTGGAATCTTGGATATGGAATTAAATTTAGTCTTAAGAAATACCGCAGGCATCCAGGGATAGATGATCTTTGCCATGTCTGCCACCGAGGTGAAAGTCCCCTCGGTTATAAGCCCGTCAACATCTTCCTTTGAAGCCAGATCAATAGCAAGCGCACCGCCAAGAGATTCTCCGTAAATTATGACCTTACCTTCTGAATCTTTATTTTTAATAAAATTATAGGCAGCTTTAATATCCAAATACAATCCCTTTTCACTTGGACGCCCCTCACTCCTGCCATAACCGCGATAATCAAAAATAAACAGATTTACCTTTAAATCATTAAAGACCCTTATCTTATCCATGCGATGGCTTATATTTCCACCATTACCATGGACAAAAATAACCGTTTGCTTAGAATCTTCAGCAGGCACAAACCAGCCATGAAGTTTTGTATTGTCACTTGCCTGGAATAAAACATCCTGATACTCAAGCCCTGTATCAGATGGATTAAGCTCCAATTGCCTGGATGGATAATATAAGCTGCTTTTTTCAAGATATCTTATATAAAAATAGACACACATCATGCATACAAGGGCTATAAATATTTTTCTTATCATTTGCTTAGAACCTGTCTTATCTTTTCCATAACCTCTTCCGGTGTGATCTGTTCCATGCAAGGCCCCGGCCCCGTCGACTTACAGCTGCCGCCATTTGGTCCTGGATAGCAAGGCATACATTTCATCTCAGCCTGAGAATTTACAATAAAATCCCTATGAAAGAAGGGATAGATAAATTCCCTGTCAGTCGCCCCGTATATACCCACCGTTGGTATCCCCATACAGCTAGCAAGGTGAAGAAAGCTGGTATCCAGCCCTAAAAAAAGATCCATATTATGCACAAGAACAGAAGATTCATCTATACTGGAATCATCTATAAGAGACACAGCCTTGGTTGATATTTTCTTTTTGAACTGTTTTTCCCAGTCGCTTGATCCTGTCTTACCTAAAAGAAATATTTTGGCATTAAACTCCTCAACAAGCTTATCTATCAGCACATTCCAGTGCTCAACCCCCCAGCATTTAAAGATCCACCCGGCAATTGGGATGATTCCTATTTTAAATGAATCCTGACCCACCTTATGTTTTAGAAAAAGATTTTCTATATACTCTTTCTGCTCAAGGGAAAAGCTGAACTTATACTTCGGTTCCCTGTTCTTAATGCCTATTTTTGATAAAAGACGCATATATTTGCGGGCAACATGGTATCTATTGTCCCTGACTTCGCTTTTTTTCAGCTTAATTACAACAGGTATATTAAAAAAGTAATACATCTGCATATCTCTGAGTATTATACCCAGATCAAATTTAGCGGATCGTATCTTTTGTATAAAACGAATATAACCGATAATACCCTTATCCGCTTTATATTTATCGAATATAATTATCTGATCGACTCCTAGAACAACCTTACTAATCTCAGCTGATTTTTTGGATGTCACAAAGCTAATTCTGGAATCAGGATAGGTTTTTTTTAAATGATACACAACCGCAAGATCATAGCATACATCGCCGATATTACTGTGTGCAAATATTAGTATATTCTTATATTTTTTTGCCATAATAATCCTTTTTATTTTATCTGAGGCTATTACGAAATTTGTAGCTATAGGACTTTTGCAAACAAGCGCATCGGCCTACTCATCGTACGCCGCACAAGCAAGTGATCAATCAACCCATTAGATACGCATTTTACAATAGTCCCAATCTGTCAATACAGTTTAACCTCCACCTCTTAACTTGTCAAATAAAAGGTCTCTTCTTATTTCTACCTAAACATTTAACTTTTGTGGTCTAGAGAAATTTCCCAATCTCAATAAAAATGGTCTAAATAAACACTTGCCAAAAATAAAAAATATAGTAGTATATAAAGAAGTATATTTCTGAATTTAGAAAGGTTTTTCTATTAAATTAAAAAATTCGGAATTTATTTTTTTTCAACTTTTCGGACGAATACAACTGTTTAGTTTTTAGATAGTTATGTCCTTGGTTTTTTAAAACAAATTTTTATATGGTATACAACTTGCTATTAATTAAATAGAAAACTTTTCATTTCTATTAACAAAAAACCCTACAAGGAGGAAAATAGCACATGAATAAGAAAAAGCTATCATTATTATTAGTAGCTGTATTTGCCCTGACTTTAAGCGGCTGTGGCTCTATGTCAGGCAGGATTAACCGCCTTTCTATCAATATGCAGAAGGAGGATGTCCGAGCGCTTTTTGGAAGTAATTTTACCGCTAAAGCTTCCAAAGTCGACGCTGATGGCAATGTTATGGACTTATGGGAATTCGATGACACTAAGCAGAAAAAAACCTATCAGATATTCTTTCTCAATGATAAGGTTTCACAATGGGGCAAACGCGAAGACCTGAAGGCTTTTCCTGATTTGCATGCTCCGTCATATAATCCCTGAAAACAAGATTAGAAAGCAAAAGGACAGCATTTTAATATGCTGTCCTTTTTTTATCTCCGATTTTATTTATTTTGACTCAAGCTTAAATTTATCGACCAATTGCTTTAATCCAGAGGACATTCTCGCAAGATCCATGGCGCCTGCAGTCATTTCCTGCATGGAAGCCGTAATGCCGTGTATGGAATCTGTGGACTCCTCAATGGACTCAACGGTTTCATGAGAGAATTTAGTCCCCGCTCTAATGGTCTTATCCACTCTTTCCGTATATGTAAGCTGGGCCTTGCTCGCATCGTTAATAAATTGTGCATGTATTGCCGAAAATTCCGCAGCCTTTAATATCTCATCAAGCCCTACGCTTACAGCATTTATTATGATTTTACCTTCATCAACTGCTGCCGTCGCTGTTTTCACCGATTTAACTGCCTGTGAAGTCTCGTTCTGAATCGTACGGATAAGAACCGCAATCTGCTTAGCTGCCTGAGATGAGCTATCAGCAAGTTTACGTACTTCCTCAGCAACAACAGCGAAACCGCGCCCGGATTCTCCGGCCCTGGCAGCTTCAATTGCCGCATTAAGCGATAAAAGATTTGTCTGGTCCGAAATCCCGGTAATAACATCCACAATACGCCCTATTTCTTTTGAGCGTGCTCCCAGCAAACCAACTATCCTGGATATCTCAGCAGCTACTGTAATTATATTTGTCGTTCTATCCACTGCCTCTTTGGATGAATCCATACCTTCTTTAGCCAAGGTAGATGTTTTGATTGAAGAACTCGCTCCCTGCTCAGCATTGGTTGCGGCTTCTTTAAGCGATCTAACCATATCTATAATAATCTCAGTAGCATATTCTGCATTCTTGACCTGGCCAGTAACACCTGCGCTCATTTTTTGAAAAATCATAGATATTTCTTCTGTTGACGCATTTACTTGCTGAGATGTACTCGATAGTGTTTCTGAAAGCATGTTCACCTTCTCCGACACATCTTTAACATTGAGTAACATTGCCTGAAGTGAGTCCATAAAGCTATTAAACTGTATAGCCATTTCCCCGACCTCATCTTTAGATTCTACATTCAGTCTTTTTGTAAGATCACCGCTTTGTTCTGCTAACCCTGCCAGAACTTCGGCAATAGACTGCATAGGCCTGGTAATCCCGCTTGACATGCGTAAAGCCACAAAAATAACTAATAGTATAAAAAAACAACCTAATCCAAGAATGATCTGAATTATATGATTGGAACTTTGCATAAGCTCTTGAGCTGGCATAGATATGACCACTGACCATTTCAGCTTTGAATAAGGCACATATAATACATATTTACGTACTCCCTCATATTTATATATCCCAATACCTTTGCCT
>Ga0307991_1001012_pt1 | contig 20006 bp, 22 predicted proteins | sample EllFjometagen131_FD_203146 | JGI IMG/M metagenome (GOLD analysis project Ga0307991, IMG submission 203146) | Marine microbial communities from Ellis Fjord, Antarctic Ocean - #131 | ecosystem: Environmental > Aquatic > Marine > Unclassified | place: Southern Ocean | collected 2014-10-08 | reverse complement strand
GTCGAATTACGTTTCAGGATGTCTTTAAAAAATATCGAGTTGTTATTTTTCTTTTTCTGATACTGTTTTTGATTATGACAACCGCGATTATTTTCATAGTAAAACTGAATCAAAGAATCAGATCATCCAAGAGTAACCTGAAAAAAGAGATCGGCGAACGGGAAAAAACTGAAAAGCAATTAACCGAGGCCGGAGAACGGCTCCAGAATCTTCTTGAAGAGTATGAAGCGATTTTTGAAAGCAGTCTTGTGGGGGTCATGGTTCTTAAAAACCGAATCCTGACAAAAGTCAACCCCCGCCTGACCGAAATGCTGGGATACACCACCGAAGAACTGTTGGGCAAGGGCCCCTTACAGCTTCACCTGTCCGAAGATCATTTTAAAAAATTTAGCAAAAAATATTACCGGCGGCTTGCCAAAGAAGACTTCGTTCAAGTTGAATATCCGCTCAAACACAAAAACGGACATACGCTGTGGTGTCGGCTCAGCGGCAAAACCATCGCAACTCCGAATCTTTCCGAAGGTGCGGTCTGGATTATTGACGACATCACCGAACGAAAGCGCAAAAATGCAGCATTGCGGGAAGCCAAGGCATCGGCGGAATCTGCAGCCCGCGCCAAAACCGACTTTTTGGCTAACATGAGCCATGAAATCCGTACCCCGATGAACGGCGTCATCGGCATGACAAATCTTCTTCTGGGGACAAAACTAACCACCGAGCAAAGGGAATTTGTGGAGATCATTGAAAACAGCGGAGATTCGCTGCTGCACATCATCAACGACATCCTGGATTATTCTAAAATTGAAGCGGGAAAATTTGAACTTGAAACCATTGATTTCGACCTGCGAATGACTATCGAAAAAGTCGGCGAACTCTTGTCTGTCAAGGCCAGTGAAAAGCAGTTGGAATATATTTCAAGCATAGACCCCGCTGTCCCGGCCCTGCTTCGAGGTGATCCTGGACGCCTTCGCCAGATCCTGATCAACCTGGCCGGTAATGCCATCAAGTTTACCAGGGAGGGAGAGGTGGTGGTTCGTGCCTCGCTGGAAAACGAAGATGCCGAATCCGCGACGATCCGATTTGCGGTTTCGGATACGGGGATCGGGATACCTGAGAATAGCATGAATCGGCTGTTTCAATCGTTTTCCCAGATAGACACCTCCACAACAAGAAAATACGGGGGCACCGGGCTTGGGTTGACCATTTCAAAACAGATTTCAGAACTTATGGGCGGTCGCATCGGCGTTAACAGCAAAGAAGGAAAGGGAACTGAATTCTGGTTCACGGCGGTCTTTGGAAAACAACCTGAAAGCCCACAGCGCAAAGTATTTGCAACCCATGACATCAGCGAAAAACGCATTCTGGTTGTGGATGACAATGCCACCAACCGATACGTTCTGAGAGAACAATTGAAGTCGTGGAAATGCCGATTCGATGATGCTGCAACCGGCGATAGGGCACTGGAAATGCTTCGTATGGCAGCAGACAGCCATGATCCATTCAACATCGCCATACTCGATATGCAAATACCTGAAATGGATGGTGAAACCCTGGGGAAAAAAATCAAAAAAGATCCGTATCTGACAGACACCATCCTGGTGATGATGACATCCATGGGTACACGGGGCGAAGCGAAGCATTTCAATAAAATCGGGTTTTCCGCATATTTGACCAAACCGGTCAAACAGTCGCAATTATATGACTGCCTTACAACGATAGTGAGAATACGCAAGGAAGTTAAAAACAAACCACCCGCGCCCATTGTCACACGGTTTTCTCTTTCCGAGGACAAAAAACACCGGTGCCGGATCCTTTTGGCGGAGGACAATATCATCAACCAGAAAGTGGCCATGAATATTTTGAAAAAACTTGGATTTACCGCCCATGTCGTTGAAAATGGCAAGGAGGCCATCGCGTCTTTGGGGGAAAACCGGTTCGACATTGTTTTTATGGACGGTCAAATGCCGGTAATAGACGGGTATGAAGCAACGCGTTTGATCCGTGATCCATCCTCAGACGTACGCGATCATCAGATACCGATTATTGCCATGACGGCCCATGCCATGAAAGGCGACAGGGAAAAATGCCTGGCAGCCGGAATGAACGACTATTTATCCAAACCAGTGAAACCACAGAAACTTTTAGACATGCTTGAAAAATGGGTGATAAATACCATGAATGCCGATAATTAAAAAAATTTAGGCTCTGCCCTTACGCCCAAAAAAAATCTACCGTTCCGGTAAAAATAAATACTGAGGTCGGGTTATCGATACGATGAACGAGGCATTGATGATCATCAGCAAAGAAGGGACCCTCCTGGCCGCCAACAGGTCATTTGAAGAAATGAGCGGCTATACGGCGGCTGAAGTCGTTGCTTGATTCTATTTTACAAGAGGCCTTTTAAGCTTTACAAGAGGCCTTTTAAGCCTGGTTTTTTACTATTATGAATTTGTAAATTCCTGACAAATAGTATATGGTTAACCTGGTTTTTAAAAATGTATTATCCCCCAGAATTAATTGTATGATGCAAACAAACCATCCATTAAGGAGGGAAAACTCAGATGAAAGTAACGATTACAAGCCAGTGCATGGGTGACAGGAACTGCAACGATCTTTGTCCTGAAATTTTTGAATACGACGAAGATCAATTAAAATCCACCATAAAAGTGGATGAAATACCCGAACATCTGAAAGACATCGTTCGTCAGGCAGCAGACGAATGCGGTGCCGACGCAATCATTATTGAAGAATAAAAAAGAAGGTCATATGGTCAAATTCAGAGAAAGCCAAACCGCCAAAAATCTTCACACCTCTTTTGCAGCGGAGGCACAGGCCAGAACCCGGTATAATTTTTTTGCCAACAAAGCCCGGGATGAAGGGTTTATCCAGATTGCAAAAATATTTAATGAAACTGCCGGCCAGGAATTTGAACATGCCCTGAGGTTTTTTAAATTTTTTAACGGGGGAGCGCTTGAAATAAAGTGGACCTTTCCCACCGGTGTGATCAAGGATACCCTTGCCAATCTTCTTTCGGCAGCGGCTCTGGAAAAATATGTCAGTGAAGAGATGTATGCCAAATTTGCGAAAATCGCTGAAGATGAAGGATTTGAGAGGGCTGCAGATACGTTCAAAAATATTATTGTTGCTGAAATGCATCATGAAAAATGCTACCTTGAACTGGCTGAAAATATTGCAACGGGCAGGATCTTTTGCAAAGACAAAGAAAAAGTCTGGCGCTGTTTGAGCTGCGGATATCTTCATACTGGAAAAGAAGCACCAAAAAAGTGCCCGGCCTGTGTAAAACCATCTGGTTATTTTGAATTGCTTTATGAAAACTGGTAAACTGTCATCTGCATTTTGATTGTTGTGATTTTTTGTTTTCTGGCACAAAAAACACGAATTTTTAAATTAAGTTACTATGCTTTATCAAAGATTTCGCTTTGATAAAGTGGTCCCTTCCGGCCACCCGGGCAGGAACCGTCTCCGGAAACATTTTTGTGAGCGGCGTATCTTCAAACAGCCGGACCTTTCGAGCCAGTCCGATTATTTCTTCCCGGCTCAATTTCGCGCAGTTCCGGTTCTTTCCGTCTGCAGATATCTTCGACTTCGGGGCATCTAGTGTTAAACCGGCAGCCCCCTGGTAGATCCAGGAGGCTTGGCACCGTGCCGTGAATTTCGTACAACTCCTCCTTGTGACTGAACGCGGAACTCGGAATGGCGCGAAGAAGTCCCCTTGTATACGGATGCAGCGGGTTTTCAAACAACTCCATGGTGCCAGCGACTCTATAGTTCCGACAATAAATCAAAACCGGTTACAGACAGAAAGGAAGCAAAATGGATTCGAACCATCTCAAAAACCTTCTGGCACAGGTTCAAAGCGGTTCAATCAATGTGGAAACCGCACTTGACCGACTAAAAAAGCTGCCCTTCGAGGATCTTGGTTTTGCAAAAATCGACAATCATCGTGCTATCAGAACCGGTGTTCCGGAGGTGATTTTCTGCCAGGGCAAAACGGTTTCCCAGATTATCCCTATCGTCGAGAAAATATCCGAATACCATTCCAACATACTGGGAACCCGGGTTGATCCGAAAGCCTTTGAATCAATTCAAAAAAAAATCGCTGACTGTCGTTATCACGAAGCGGCAAGGATCGTAGTATTTTATCCCCGCAAGGTTGAACGCATCGGCAAGATTGCGGTGGTATGCGCCGGCACCTCGGATATTCCCGTGGCCGAAGAAGCCTGTGTGGTAGCGGAAACACTGGGCAACAATGTCTCCAGAGTCTATGATGTCGGTGTGTCCGGCATCCACAGGCTGCTTGATTCCTGCCTGGAGATTTTCGACGCAAATGTTGCGGTCGTTGCGGCAGGCATGGAAGGTGCCCTGGCCAGCGTGGTGGGCGGGCTGGTTTCCTGCCCGGTTATCGGCGTGCCCACCAGTATCGGATACGGTGCCAGTTTCGGCGGTGTCACCGCCCTGCTCAGCATGCTCAACAGTTGTGCTTCGGGGGTATCTGTCGTAAATATCGACAATGGGTTTGGTGCCGGCTACCAGGCCAGTCTGATCAATAAAATGGCCGTTGGCAATCGGGCCTGAAAATCGGGGTTGATCAGACCCAGTACAAACCGGTCTCCCAGAAAAACCCGATACTCCTCCACCAGAGCAAAGGCCAGTGACGGACGGCCGCATGAAAAAAACCACCCCGGCGCGCTGCATGGCGCCTGTCCACAGCTCAAACTTTTCCTTATCACTCAGCCTTTTGAGCAGATTGAGCGCCTTACGTTCACCGCGCAAATGCCAGATAAGAACATCGGAATCGATAATTGCTTTCAACGTTTATATTTTCCCTGTGATTTGCGCATGGTATGTTTGATCGATTGCACGGTCTCGGCCGCCGATTCATCGCGCTGCCAGCTTCCAAAAGTATGGGTTAAAATATCAAACCCCTGTTCGATTTCAATCTGTTCAGCATACTGCCGGACGGCATTTTCAAGAACGGCCTTTTTTGACATGCCTAACTTTGTCGCCAGCATACCGATACGTTGAATAACAGCCTCATCCATTCGGGCCGACATAATTTTATCCATAATGATGACCTCCAATTTCATACGTAAAAAATATAACGTAAGAAAATAAACCTGTCAAACCGGACAATACCCAGGCAATCTAAAATGAAACAAAAATGCAACCGGATTAAATCAAGAGTCCCGATTCAATGGCATGTTTATGCTCTAAAGCGCTTTAAAACTATCGTTTCCTATCGGATATCGAAGCCTTTTGGGAGAGCCTGAATATCATCATAGGAATCAACAAAGTTTTTGCGGGCAGAGATATACTCCTGTGAAAGACGTGGAATCAGGGGGGACACGTTCTCTGGCTGGCCCGATGTGCCGGATGGCTTTGCAACTTTGTATGGGGCGGACTCGAGCCGTGGGTATCTTCACAACAATTGGTCAGTTTGAAGGCCAAGACAATTCTTTGGGCTTTCATCGAACCTGGCGGACTGCAGCAATATCTGTTCCGGATAAAGGCTCTTTTTCAAAGGCGGGAAAAGTAAAGGATACGCGCCCATGACGATAAAAAAGCCACGTTCACGATGCCATCGGGCAGGTTATTATTTTAAATACGCCTCCGCAAGGTTTTGACCAAGTTCCAGGGCGTTGCGGTTCATATCCAGAAAGGCTTCAGGAATCCTGGTTTCAAGTACTTTCATAATCGATTCAGGCCGAACAAGTTCGGTCAATGCGCCCAGTGCGCCCAGCATACAGATATTGAAAACAATCGATTTCCCGATCTTTTCCATAACCGTTCGATACATTGGCAACCCGATCTGATGGGCATCCGCCTTCCGTTCCTGCTTCACATACCGATCATCGGTAAGGAGAAGACCGCCGGGCCGGATGATCGGATAAAAGTTGGTATAGGCGTCCTGCGTAAGACAGACCAAGACATTGGGCTGAATCACCTTTGGGTAATGAATGACCGAATCCGCAATAATAATATCGCTGCGGGTGGAACCGCCCCGGGCTGCAGCACCATAGCTCTGGGACTGCACGGCGGTCAAATCCTCATAGATTGCTGCCGCCTCGGCTAGTATGATGGCGGCGGTGATCACGCCCTGACCGCCGGAACCGGAAAATACGATCCTGCATCTTTCCATGATTATTGCCCTTTCATCGCCTGATCAATAATTTTAGCATATTCATTGCAATATTCCGGCATATCCTTCTGGACAAAAATGCCCCGTTCAAGCAAATTGGGGTTCTCTTTTTTAGCCTTGGATCCGATGGGCGTTGTATTTGTTTTATAAGTCTCCATCATTTCAGCTGCATTGCCCCCCTTGTTGCGTCTTCCGAACTGAACGGGGCACTGAGACAAAATTTCCACTACTGAAAAGCCCTTATGAAGAATCGCCTGCCGGATCAGGTCGGTGGCCTGTTTTGCATGATAGGTGGTTGTTCTGGCTACAAAGGAGGCACCGGCGGCCCTGGCCATTTCCATAACATCAAATTCATGATCGATGTTGTGGTAAGGCGCGGTCGTGGCTATCACCCCAACACCGGAGAGAGGTGAATACTGGCCGCCGGTCATGCCGTAAATGCGGTTGTTCATAACAATTGCAGTAATGTCTATATTGCGCCGTGCAGCATGAATAAAATGATTGCCTCCGATGGCCAGGGCATCACCGTCTCCCATGGGTACGATCACATTCAATCCGGGACGACTCATCTTAACGCCGGTGGCAAATGCCAGGGCCCGTCCGTGAAGGGTGTGCATGCTGTGAAAATCGACATACCCGGAAATCCGGGCACTGCATCCAATTCCCGACACCATGACGATCTCGTTCTTGCTCATGCCCAGTTCCTCAACGGCCCGCAAAAGGCTGTTAAGTACGATTCCATGTCCACATCCGGGGCACCACATATGGGGAAAAAATCTTTCCCTGATATAATCTCTTATCGCCATTTATCAAACTCCCTTTCCCTGAATCACCCGCAGGATATTCATAATATCCATGGGAGTTATGAAGACACCATCAAAACGGTTGGCCAAAAACACTTTCTCCGACGGTTTGACCGCCTTTTTAACCTCCTGCACAATCTGCCCCATGTTCATTTCCACCACAATCACAGCCTGGGCCTTTGAGCACTTCTGCCGTACAATTTCATATGGAAACGGCCACAGGGTCTGCAGTTCCAGCAACCCTAACCGTTCGCCCTTTGCACGCCGGTTCCTTACCACATGGAGGGCCGAACGAGTTGAAGCCCCGTAGGAAATCAGGATACGTTCCGCATCTTCCAGGTGGTATTCCTTGTACCGGGCAAGCTGGTTGACCCTGTGCTCGATCTTATCCACCAGGTGGCGCATCAGGCCGTAAACAATCTCGGGTTTGGTGGAGGGAAATCCCCACATGTCATGGGCCAAACCTGTGACATTATAGCGATGCACACTGCCGAAGTCCGACATGGGCAACCGGCCGTCTTCCCTGGGCAGGTACGGATGATAATCCACCCCCCCCCTGACCGAGGTGCGCAATCTATCCACCAGCGGAATATCGCCGGGTTCCGGAATCACCACTTTTTCACGGGTATGGCCCACCACCTCGTCAAACAGAAGTATAACCGGTGTCCGATAGGTCTCGGCAATATTAAAGGCTTCCACCGTAATTTCAAAAACGTCCTGATGATTGGATGCAGTCATAACGACGATAGCGTGGTCTCCATGGCACCCCCACCGGGCCTGCATCACATCCCCCTGGCTTCCATGGGTCGGAATACCGGTGGAGGGGCCGCCGCGCTGAACATTAACGATTACGCAGGGGACTTCGGTCATAACGGCATATCCAAGCGCCTCCTGCTTTAATGAAATCCCGGGCCCACTGCTGGCGGTCATCACCTTGCTTCCGGTCAGAGAGGCGCCGATAATGGCGCACATGGAAGAAATTTCATCTTCCATCTGAATAAATCGCCCCCCCTGCTCGGGCAGACGTTTAGCCAGATGCTCGGCAATTTCAGTCGAAGGCGTAATAGGATAGCCTGCAAAAAACCCAAGCCCGGCATACAGCGCCGCTTCGGCACAGACCTCATTACCCTGAATAAATTTTACATTTTTTTTACTCATAATAACGCCCTGGTTTAAATGATTGTTTAATTTTGTAGCCATGAATCAAAACAAGAAAATCGATAGACCGTTTATTTTTATTCCGGCTCCGTCACAATTTCAATGGCAAGATCCGGGCATCGTATTTCACACAGTCTGCAGGCGATACAATCTTCCGGCCGGGCCGCAAAGACCTTGTCATCGTCATCAAGCTCCAAAACGGATTTCGGACAAAAGTGCACGCAAATACCGCAGCCCTTACACCAATCCCTTTCTATTCTATGTTCCTTTAGCCTTGATTTCCCCATGTATATTTCCTCACTGAAAAGTGCAGCAAATCTCCGGTATCAGCGACATAATAAAGGAGGCGATGATCCGATTTTCTATATCAAATCCAACCCCTGCGCGGCTTCATCCGGGTATGTGGTCAGGTCTATATGAAGGGCTAATAATGCCTTTGATGATTTTTATTGTCAAGGTCTTTAGCAAAAAATACCCGGTACAATAATTCGCAGGATATTATGGGAAAAACCATTTTCACCTTTCAATAATGGCGCCCATCACCCCTGTTCATTCGCCCTGATCAAGTATAAGTTTTGCCGCTGTAAACGATGAAACTTTTGGCCATGACTGTTCAGGGATTTATTCATAACAAGACAGCCAAATAGCGGGCAGTTGACAGGCCCTCCCGACTGCTTGATCATGCATGATCCCTAAATAAACCGTTTCATCAGTTCATCAATAATCTCATCTACATTTTGGGCAGTAACACCAAATTTTTTACATGTCTCCTCGGCTCTGGCCACCAGGTCCGGGTCCTGCATGTCGGCAAGCGTAAAAAAAACACCGGTCCTCCGGCCAATCTGAAAGAGGGCCTGTTGCTCCGGAGCCATGGATAAAAAGGTTCGAACAACGCCGGTCATCCGGTCCTTGTCTTCGGGCAGCCGCCCCTCTATCTCCTGAAACAGGTTCAGTACATGGTCACTTTTAACACGACTGGTAATCCCTTCAAGCGCCTCAAGAAACAACAGAATCTCCGTGACCGCCATCTTGTCGGTGCACCTCTCAAACCGCCCTTTTTCATACGCGTCAAACAGTGGCACACGATCTGGAACGGCAAGGGTCCGCAACCGGATAAAATCCGGATTAATCTGATTGAGCGCATCAGCCGTTTCAAGGGCATGTACCCTTGAAAGCGAACGCCCCCCAAGGCCGGGCATCACATATTCAGACAATTCCATGCCGGCCTGCTTAATTTTAATACCGGCTGTGATCTGGCCGGCTTTGGTAACCCCCTTGGCCACCTTTTCCAGCACCTCGTCCGAACCGGACTCAAGACCGATATGGATCCGATTGAGTCCGGCATCGGACATGGCGCCAAGATCTGCATCACTGATACGGGCCACCGTATGAGAGCGTGCGTAAGACGTTATTCGTTTTACCCATGGAAACCGTTTTTTTAAATGCTTCAGAACATCCACCAGATCCTGCGGTTTTATAATCAGGCTGTTGGCATCCTGCAGAAAAATCGACTCCATTCCACTGTAATACCAGTGAACAGCAGCCTGCAGGGCCTGCATGTCAAAAGGGACGACTTTAGATGCAATTTCATTGATCATGGTACGATCCGGAAATTGTATCTGCTCTCCAGCCTGTCGAAGGGCCGTAACATATCCGTAGACCCGATCGATATCCATTTTGATGTGTGCTGCAGGACGCAGTGAAAACCGCGTTCCCTTGTATACCGGACAAAAGGTGCAGCGGTTCCACGGGCAGTTGCGGGTGACTCGCACCAGCAGGCTCATAGCCTCGCTGGGCGGTCGTATGGGGCCCTGCTCAAATCCTGTATAGTTATCCTTTCCTTTGCTTTTTTTAGTCATCGATATCCCTTAGTCTTGAGTGGTGAATGGTGAAATCACAACCTGATAACGTCAATGATAAGCATACGCTAAATTTTAAATCAAGACTTGCTCATTTTTCATTTTTTGCTTATACTTTTTAATTTTTACGAGCCCATCAATCTTATCATTTATGAAAAAAAAAATCTTAATCGCCATTCTAATTTTCTTTATCCTTGGCCTTGGCGGTTCGGCATGGCTGTACGTAAATATTATCACGTATGCCGATCGGTCTGTTGGCGGCGATCGGATACAAAGAACCGTCCTTATTAATCAGGGAGATAATTTTAAAAAAATCATCCAGCACCTGAATCAGGCCGGTGTTATCACCCATCCTTTTAAATTCAGGCTCTATGCCCGCCTGAAAAAATATGGCCACCGGATCAAAGCCGGAGAATATGTTTTTTCAACAGACATGTCTCCAAACCGGATACTTGCAATCCTTGTCAGCGGCAAGGTCCGACTCTACCGCCTGACCATACCCGAAGGGTTGACCTCGCGCCAGGTTGCGCCGCTTATCAACAGCGCAGGGCTAAACCATGCCACTGAATTTCTGGAACTGGCCGGCGATGCGGCTTTTGCCGAAAAACTTGATATTCCGGGACCCGGTTTGGAAGGATACCTTTTCCCCGATACATACTTTTTCCCAAAGGATGTCACCGCCCGAAAAATCATCACGACAATGTTTGCCAGGTTCCAGTCCGTATTTACCCCAAAATGGAAACTGCGCGCCGAAAAAATGGGGTTGTCGGTCCACCAGGCAGTGACCCTGGCATCAATTATCGAAAAGGAAACCGGTGCCGCCGTTGAGCGGCCCCTGATCTCCTCAGTCTTTCACAACCGGCTTAAAAAAGGAATGCGACTGGAAAGTGATCCTACCGTTATTTACGGCATCCAAAACTTTGACGGCAATCTTACCCGCAAACATCTTGCCGCCAAAACCCCCTACAACACCTATCAAATAAAAGGCCTGCCCCCCGGTCCCATTGCCAACCCGGGCGCCGAAGCCCTGAAAGCAGTCCTTTTCCCTGCCGATACAAAATTTCTTTTTTTTGTAGCTAAAAAAGACCATACGCACCAATTTTCAACCAATTTAAAAGACCATCAACAGGCCGTTCGAAAATATCAACTGAAGCGATGAATGAAGGGAGGGCGGTTGAAGGCTGAAGGCAGAGACTGAAGGGTGAAAGACAGGGCAGTACGATACCACAAATATTCAATTTTCAATCGTCAATATTCATTTCTGTTCCGGTTCCTCCGGGTCAGGAAAAATCAAGGGGATTTGCAATTTGAACCATATTACAGGATTCACAAATGAACAACTGGCAGGTCAGCGCCTGATGATCGGTTTTAACGGCACAGCGTTAAACAGTGATCTGAAATTTTATATCCGGGATCTTAAGATCGGGGGGATTATTCTATTTTCGAGGAATATCAAACACCCGCAGCAATTAAAAAGTCTGTGCCAATCGGCCCAGGCCTATGCCGAAGACTGCGGTCAGCCACCGCTTTTTATCGCCATTGACCAGGAAGGCGGCCAGGTGGCCAGACTCAAAAAGCCGTTTACCGTTTTCCCGGGCAATCCATTCATTAAAGTTAAAACCGATGCGCTGCAGTTTGCCGAAATAACGGCTGCCGAGCTCAACCAGGTCGGAATAAATATGGATATGGCCCCTGTACTGGATATTGCACCAAAAAAAATCAACAGCATCATGGCCAAGCGATCCTTTGGCCATGACCCCGGACTGGTATCACTTTTAGGGGCCGAAGTGATCAGAGGCCTGCAGCAAAACGGCATCCTGTCGGTTGCCAAACATTTTCCAGGTATCGGCCGCACAATTATGGATTCACACCATGATTTGCCATCTCTGGATGTCACGCCGGAGAATCTGGCAGCTTCCGACCTTCTACCCTTCCAGGCGGCCATTGCCTCTGATGTGGCAGGCATTATGCTGTCCCACATCCATTATCCAGGGCTCGATCAAAAATGGCCGGCCAGCCTTTCGCCCGCCATTGCCCAGAACCTGCTGCGCCGAAAACTGGGCTTTGACGACCTTGTCATCACCGATGATCTGGACATGGGCGCCATAAAAAAACACTATCCTATCCAAATTGCAGTCCAGCAGATTTTAAAGGGGGAAGTCGATATTGCACTGATCTGTCACAAAGGTCCTGATATCAAAACGGCCTTTGAAGAAATCCTGCGACAGGCGGATCATTCCGAACTTATGGCAATCCAGGGGAAAAAAGCCGTACAGCGAATTTTACGGATTAAGGAAAGGCTAACCCATGCTTATCCGCGAATAGACATCATCGGTAAGCTTTGATACACGGCCTTTTTTAAGATAGTGATACCCCACAGCCGAAATCATGGCGGCGTTGTCACCACAAAGCTCAATAGAAGGGATATGTACCGTCAGCCCGTGCCGGGCCGCATCTTCGGTCACTTTTGCCCGCAAATGACTGTTGGCCGCCACTCCACCGGCCACGGCGACATGTTTGCAGCCCCTTACCAAGGCCGCATTGATCAACTTGTAAGACAATACATCCACGGCAGCCGCCTGAAATCCGGCAACGATATCCGGTATCTGCCGTCTATATTCACTGTGGGTCTGGATATAGCGATTCACTGCCGTCTTCAGGCCGCTAAAGCTGAAATCAAAGGTCGATTTATCCAGATAGGGCCTTGGGAATTTTATCTTTTGCGGATCACCGGTTTTTGCCAGTTGATCAACAATTATGCCCCCTGGATAACCCAGCCCGAGCATCTTGGAAACCTTGTCAAAAGCTTCGCCGGCGGCATCGTCACGGGTCTGCCCCATCAACTCGAACCCGGTATGCCCGGTTACATGATAAATACTGGTATGCCCCCCGGAAACCAGCAGCGCCGTAAAAGGAAACGGCGGTATGTCCGGTTCCAGAAAAACAGAGTTGATATGCCCCTCCAGATGGTTCACGCCGATCCATGGCACATCAAGCGCATAAGCATATGCTTTAGCAAATGAAAACCCCACCAGCAGGGCGCCGATCAGGCCCGGCCCCCGGGTAACGGCGATCCCGTCCAGACTGGCCGGTTCTACGCCAGAATCCTTAATGGCTGCTGCCGATACCGAAACGATTCCCTCGATATGTTTACGCGATGCAAGTTCCGGCACTACTCCCCCGTAAGGATGATGCACCTTGATCTGGGAAGCAACCACTGAAGATAAAATATTTTTCCCGTCGGCAACAACAGCCGCGGCCGTCTCGTCACAGGATGTTTCTATACCCAGTATGTTCATTGTTGTTTCATCTGCATTCAATTCTCAATGCCCCCATATCCTACGGACACAACAAAGCGTCAAGGCATTGAGTAGTGAGCGGTGAGGGAAGTGAAACCGAAAATGTATTTCTCACTGCTCAAAACCCATATTACGCGACGTTGATATAAAAAATGGCCGGATCAGCGTCGCTGCCGGCCATACCTTGTTTGCATTTTTCAAATTGCTATTTTTTTTTACGGGACGCCCGCCCGGCGCCGGAAAATTTTATCCCTCAGGAAACGCATTGAATTTGATTTTTCTGACCCTTTTCTATCCACTTCATGAATTTTATAAAAAATGAGGGTTTTTTTTCATACAACGTTTTTTCCCCGGTCCCGTTTTTTTCATTATGTATCATCATAGCCATTCAATCCGTTGATCGTTATTTTTTCTTTCCACTACTTCGCCGATAACAAACCCTTTCTGATCCATGCCGTTTAAACGTCCCAGCACATCCTGGACCGCATCTTCGGGCACAACCACAACCATACCGATGCCGTTGTTGAAGGTCCGCATCATTTCCGCATCAGTCACCTTGCCGGCATCCTGCAGAAAAGAAAAAACCGGGGGTATGTCCCAACTGTTGGTCCGCAAAATCACATTGCAGGCACCCGGGATGACACGCAGGATGTTATCGGTAAACCCCCCGCCGGTAATATGGGCCAGCCCATACACAGGCAAATCCCGGATAAGGCTCTGTATGGTTTCCACATAGATCACGGTAGGCATCAAAAGTTCCTCACCCAGGCTCCGGCCAAAATCCTCTATATAGGAATCCACCTTTAATTTAAGCACGTCAAAACAAATTTTGCGCACCAGGGAATACCCGTTACTGTGCAGCCCACTGGATTCGATACCCACCAGTTTATGGCCCACGCTGATCTCGGAACCGTCGACAATCTTATCATTGTCCACGAGCCCCACCGTAAACCCGGCCAGGTCATACTCACCCCCCTGGTAAAGCCCCGGCATTTCAGCTGTTTCACCGCCAATAAGAGCGCAGCCAGCCTGCTTGCATCCCTCACCGATTCCGCCTATGATGTCACTGGCGACTTTGCTGCTTAACCTTCCCATGGAAATATAGTCCAAAAAAAACAAAGGTTTGGCTCCCTGCACGACAACGTCATTCACACACATTGCCACCAAATCGATACCGATGGTGTCATGTTTATCCATCATAAACGCAATCTTGAGCTTGGTTCCCACGCCATCTGTTGAACTGACCAGCACCGGGTTTTCATAGTTATCCGTATTAAGGGAAAAAAGGCCGCCGAAACCGCCGATTTCACCCATCACACCCCTTCGATGAGTCCCTTTGGCAATTGCTTTTATGTTATCTACAAGGGCGTTGGCCTTTTCAATATCAACGCCCGCATCTGCATAGGTCAATGACTCGGTCATTTTTTCCATTCCCCATATTCAATAATAATTATACCTTAAAATTAATAAAAAATAGACTGCTTCAGGCCAAAAGTCAAAACAATTTTTTTGACATCCAGCAAGTTGTATTGTAAATAATCAATTTGCCATGCAGCCTGTATTTTTTCAGAACTAAAAAAAAATAGTCAACTGTTTTGGGGCCGAAGTAACCATAAATTATCCCATCGGTTGGTCTCTGGATGTGCATTCTGTGGATGTACATTCTGTGTTGCATAAAACGACAATTATGTTTGGTAGTGTCCATTTCCCGGCAGATGAATTTTAAATGAAGGGCAGGATATGAAAAAAATACAGGTAGGCCTTTTAGGCTGCGGTACGGTGGGTACCGGGGTTGCAAAACTTCTGGTCGAAAAAAAAGAGCTCATCAGTTCCAGGGCCGGCATGGAAATTATACTCAAACATGCCGCCGACATCGACCTTGAAACAGACCGGGGAATAACGTTCAAAAAAGGGGTCCTGACCACAGATGCCAGGGCCGTCATCAATGACCCGAATATCGACATTATTGTCGAAATGATCGGCGGGACCGCAATAGCCAGAGAATTTATCATTGATGCCATGAACAAGGGCAAACATGTGGTAACCGCCAACAAAGCCCTTTTGGCGGCGCATGGGAATCAAATATTTAAATATGCCATGCAGAAGAACCTGGACCTGGGTTATGAAGCCAGTGTGGGAGGCTGCATGCCCATCATCAAATCCCTGCGAGAGTCCCTGGTCAGTAATAATATTCACTCCATGACCGGTATATTAAATGGCACCTGCAACTATATTTTATCTAAAATCACACAAGACCACAGCACTTTTGAACAGGCTCTGGCCGAGGCTAAGGCCAAAGGGTTTGCCGAAGCCGACCCGACACTCGATGTGGAAGGGTTCGACACCGCCCACAAACTTGCCATTATAGGCGCGCTGGCCTACGGTACGACCATTAATCTGGAAGATATTTATGTGGAAGGGATTTCAAGAATCACACCGCTGGACATCACGTTTGCCGAACAATTCGGCTACCGTATCAAACTGCTGGCCATCAGCAAAAAAAAGGAAAACTCTTTTGAAGCCCGGATTCATCCAACCATGATCCCCTTGAATAACCTTATCGCCAATGTTGAAGGAAGCCTTAACGCCGTCACAGTGACCGGTGATGCAGTCGGCGATATGATGCTTTACGGGCATGGAGCGGGAATGATGCCCACGGCCAGCGCCGTTGTCAGCGACGTGGTGGATATCGCCCGCAATATCATCAGCGGCGATATCGGAAGGATCCCGGGTCTGTCCTTTCAGCCGGACAAAATCAAATCCATTCCGGTCATGCCCATTGCCGATCTTGAAACCCATTATTACTTCAGATTTTCAGCCCAGGACCGTCCCGGTGTCCTGTCAAAAATTTCAGGTGTTCTCGGGGATCACGACATAAGCCTTAAATCGGTCATTCAAAAAGGACGAAAGGCAAAGGGCCCGGTACCCCTTATCATGCTCACACACCTGGCCCGTGAAGCCAATGTCATGAAAGCACTGGACAAGCTAAGCGGATTTGACGTTATCAGCGATCGGCCGATGGTAATCCGCATTGAGGACAACAACCTGACGCATTAAGATGGGTCATAGGTTTTGGGTGATGAATTTATTAACGACTTTTTTTAATTTTACGACTGTATTGAAATGAGGTTTTATGTATATTGTCTGTTCGGATCTTGAGGGTGTATTTATTCCCGAGATATGGATCAATGTTGCCGAAAAAACCGGTATTAAAGAACTGCGGCTGACCACAAGGGATATTTCCGATTACGATGTCCTGATGAAAAAACGCCTGGCCATTTTAGAAGAAAACAATCTCACCATCCATGATATCCAATCGGTGATCGCCACCATGGAACCGCTGGACGGGGCCCTTGATTTTTTAAACTGGCTCAGGAAAAATACCCAGATAATCATTGTATCCGATACGTTTGAGCAGTTTATCGGGCCGATGATGGAAAAACTGGGATGGCCCACATTATTCTGTCATACCCTGTTCATTGGACATGACGGCATGATTACGGGATATAATCTGCGCCAGGTGGATGCCAAACGGAATGCCGTCATCGGACTGAAAAAACTCTGTTACAAAATCATTGCCATGGGGGATTCCTATAATGACGTGAACATGCTCCACGAGGCAGATACCGGCATCCTTTTCAGTCCACCCGAAAATGTGAAAAATGAATTTTCGGGACTGCCGGCGGTCTACTCTTATGAGGCGCTGAAAAGCCTGATTGAAAAAATATTGAAAAACAATACATAAGCCTGTGAACGGATAAAACAAAAATATGTTGCCCCATCAGACAAGCTACCGCGTGATCTACGGCGATACGGACAATATGGTCATTGCCGACCATGCCTGCCTCGACCTTACCGGACGGGTGGTGCGCCCGCCGCATTTCTTAAAAAAACTGTTTCACCTAAAAAAAAACACCAAAGGGACCGCAGACAATAAAAAAAACTTATCGCCTGTCGGCCATGGCCAGCCCTTCCCGGGCCTGGCAACAGTTACCGAGGCTTAATTAAAAGCAACAAAGTGTACACTACTTTTGATTTATCATGAGGGATGCCGATAATGGAATTGAATATTTCAACCTTTGACCGATGCAGGGTACTGGTCGTAGGCGATCTGATGATGGATGAATACCTGTGGGGTGATGTGAACCGGATATCACCGGAAGCGCCGGTGCAGGTTGTAGCGGTAAACAGGGAAGAATTTACCCTGGGCGGTTCCGGTAACGTGGTCAACAATCTTGCGGCCATGGGGGCCCGGGTATCGGTGGCCGGCATCATCGGCACCGGCAGTAACGGCCGTCTGCTGCTGGAAAAATTCAATGCCCTTGGCGTCAATACCACTGGAATCATTCAGGAACCGGATCGTCCCACTACACGCAAAACCAGAATTATAGCGGCTCACCAGCATGTCCTCAGAATCGATCGTGAAACCCGGAAAGAAATTTCCAGCAATAATTTTGCCGAAATGACAAAAGCCATCATCGATCAGATTCCCAAAGTGGATGTCGTCCTCATTTCCGACTACGGCAAAGGTGTGGTTACACGAGGGCTGATCGCAAAAATCGTTGAAGCGGCCCAAAAACATAACCGCTGCGTGATCGCCGATCCAAAGGGGCTTGACTTTACGAAATACACAGGCGTAACCCTGATCACACCGAACCGGAAAGAAGCCGAACTTGCAGCCGGTGTTGAAATAACCGACAACACCGGCCTTCTTCGGGCTGCCGAAAAAATTATGGCAACGGTAAACATCGACAGACTCCTGATCACATGCGGCCCGGACGGCATGGTTCTGTTTGAAAAAAATAGACCTCCATATCATATTAAATCAAAAGCCCGGCAGATTTTTGATATTTCAGGGGCCGGTGATACGGTGCTATCGACCTTTGGTCTTGCCGTTGCATCAGGTTTATCATTCAAGAAAAGTGCCGATATTGCCAATGCTGCGGCAGGCCTGGTGGTAGGCAAGCTGGGCACCGCTATAATATCCCAAAAAGAACTAGCTAAAGCACTGGGGTTGGAGAACGACAGCGAGCCATCCAAATTCGTACCACTGGATAAACTGGAACCACTCATCGCCGGAATCCGGGAAAAAACACAGAAAATCGTCCTGACCAATGGCTGCTTTGACCTTCTGCATGCCGGTCATATAAAGTTATTTTCCGCCTCCCGACAATTTGGCGATGTACTGATCGCTGCCATCGACGATGATAAATCCGTCCACGCCCTCAAGGGTGAAGGCCGGCCCGTTATCAATGCCCGTCAGCGTATTCAAATATTGTGTGCCCTGGACAGCGTCGATCATGTGGTGGTGTTTTCTTCTGATGAATTAAATCGTCTTATCGAGTTGATTCGTCCGGATATTCTGACCAAAGGGAGTAATTACGCCTCAGACGAAGTTGCCGGGCATCAACTGGTTGAAAAATTCGGTGGACGAGTTGAGATGATTCCCATTGATGACCAAATCTCATCCAGCCGCATTATCAATACCATAAAAAAGAATCATTAAGCGCCGGTTCCATCAATAATTAATTTTTTTACAAATCATCGGTTACCACAAAATATCATGCTGCAGATTAACCAACGGCCCGAGGGTATCAGCTTCAAAGTATTTGTACAGCCCAAATCGTCAAAAAACATGATTGCAGGACTCCATGGCGACGCACTTAAGATCCGATTGACCGCCCCGCCGGTAGATAATGCCGCCAACCGTCTATGCATTAAATATCTGGCCAAATGCCTGAAAGTACCCAAATCAGCCCTTGGAATTCTATCCGGGCACACTGGTCGCAACAAGCTGTTGCTTTTTAAGTATCAGACGGAAAAACCCGACAAGGCCGCCATCTGCCGAATGAAAAAAAAGATTGAATCTCTGATAAAATAAATTTAAAAAACAGTTGACATATTTTCCGGAAAGGGATATATTTAATTTTTTAATTGATGCGGGGTGGAGCAGTCTGGTAGCTCGTCGGGCTCATAACCCGAAGGTCATAGGTTCAAATCCTATCCCCGCTACCACTAATAAGATCAAGGGTTACGATTCAAAATCGAAGCCCTTTTTTTATTTGCCCAAAATCTGAATACCCCGTAAAAACCATCTAACCCGGCATGCCAAACCACAGCATTTTTTATTTTGTACATTTCCGACATCTCTTTTTGGCTGAATATCTGTGTGACGCTCTCGATTATTTTCTCATAAGATCCCCTGTTTTGTCTGTAGCCGGCATCATTTTGTGATGTGCTCTGGTTCCTGATTTAAAATAATTTCGACGACACAATGTAGTATCCTCTCTGTTTATCGATATGCCATTATTCTTATATGCATCTGTTTCTGTTTAACACACAGGAATCATCGTTTTGTCTTTCAATCTGGATCGTAGAATGATCTATGTTAAAACGATCATGTAATTGCCGCTGGAGTTCAGAAAGAAAACTATTTATCAAGGAATCGTCATCTATAATCAAATGAACGGACAGCGCAACTTCCGTTGTGCTCATGGGCCAGACATGCAGATCATGAATCTGAGAAACATTTTCAAGACCGGTTAAATATCTTTTTATAGCTGTTATATCAATGCCTCCGGGAACAGCATCGATAGCAAGATTCATCGAATCGCGGAGCAAAGACCAGGTACCGGCAAGGATGACGGCTACGATGAGAAGACTGATTAACGGATCAACAAACAGCCAGCCTGTAGCCATGATGATGACACCCGCCACAGCAACACCC
>Ga0307991_1001011_pt1 | contig 20032 bp, 17 predicted proteins | sample EllFjometagen131_FD_203146 | JGI IMG/M metagenome (GOLD analysis project Ga0307991, IMG submission 203146) | Marine microbial communities from Ellis Fjord, Antarctic Ocean - #131 | ecosystem: Environmental > Aquatic > Marine > Unclassified | place: Southern Ocean | collected 2014-10-08 | reverse complement strand
TGCATATCAAAACTAGTGCTATATTCTTTTTGAATTTCAGCTGGCGCTGCGACCTTATTACCGTGGCATTTAAGGCAATACTGCTCGACATATATCGGTGTGCTGTACTGAAAACTTCGTTGCCAGTTTGTCTCCTCTTCATGTGGGGCTATGGCGATAAGTTGTTCGCTAGCCTCTGGATTGTTCTGGAAAAATTCAATAGTTTTTTGCTGCCATTTATTGGCTATATTCGCTGGGTTACGCGGAGCAAGGGACACATTGTTGAAATATACATGTCCTTGTCCTGCCCAATTGGTCAAGTCCTCAGAAATCAGACGTAACGCATGGGCAGGTAGGAAACCTAGGGTGTGCTCATTCAGCGCAAGCCCACTATCAATGAATTGTCGATGGTACACTCGACGCGTAGCCATCAACAGGCTACGCATTTGCTTTGCCTGCTCAAGGATCGTTGCTCGTCCGTTAGTACTGTATGCTGTTTTGATCGTAGCGATGAAATAAGCCCAGGGTGAGTGCTATTAACAATAAGGCTGGAATGATAAATTTAAATGACAACTTCATTAGTAGTTCCTACAAGGATAATTTCCGCAGATAGCAACGTATTCAATCATCAACCTGATGAGATATCAATAGTTTTATATGAGTGAACCACTCACCGAAATATCACAACATGGGGCAGCCGGTGGTGCCAGTTAGTGGGGGCTGTTAACTCTCAAGCCCATCCAAGGTAAGCTCTTCACTGCGGTGACAGGCGACCAAGTGTCCGGTTGCCGCTTCATGTAGTTCGGGGCGCTGTTGCTGGCACAGTGGCTGCGCGTAGGGGCAGCGCGGATGGAATGGGCAGCCGTCGGGTGGGTTCAAGGCTGATGGTACTTCACCTTTGGGGATGATGCGTTTATGGATTTGCGGGTCGGCAATGGGCAGCGCTTGCAGCAGCGCTTCACTATAGGGGTGGAGGGGGCGGCGATAAAAATCGTCTACTGGTGCTTGTTCGACAATGCGCCCCAAATACATGACGGCGATGTTGTCGCATAGGTGCTCTACCACGGACAGGTCGTGGGAGATAAACAGGTAGGTTAGCTGAAACTCCTGTTGCAAATCCTGCATTAGGTTGATGATCTGCGCCTGAATGGACAGATCTAGTGCCGAGACCGGTTCATCGGCAATGATTAGATCGGGAGTAAGTGCCAGCGCGCGGGCGATGCCAATGCGCTGGCGTTGACCACCGGAAAACTCGTGGGGTAGGCGCGAGGATAGCTCTTCGTGGAGTCCGACCCGCCGCAGTAGAACGTTGACCTGTTGTTTGATGCTGAGCGGCGAGGTGCTGCCATGAATTTTAAATGGTTCGGCGATGGTGTCGCCAATCTTCATGCGGGGATTGAGTGAAGAGTATGGGTCTTGAAAGATCATCTGCATTTTGCGGCGCAACGGGCGCAGCTGCTTTTGGCTCAGCTGGCACATGTCGCAACCTTCCAAGAATATTTGCCCGCTATCCGGGCGCAGTAAGCCCATTATTAACTTGCCAATGGTGGATTTGCCACAGCCGGATTCACCGACCAGCCCCAGCGTTTCCCCTTTTGTCAGGCGCAGGTTGACATCTATCACCGCAGGCAGTAGTTGTCTCTTTAGGCTGCGGATGTTGCTGCTCAGTTTAAAACTTTTATGTAGATGTTTGATCTCTAAAAATGGCGCCATAGGTTAACTCCACCGCCGCACGTAGTGGTCGTCGGCAATATGTTGTAGCGGGGCCATCTGGGATTGCTGTGGGGCAAAATCCTGCGGACAGCTGAGCCAGAAGCTGTCTTGTTGCTGGCGTACCTCAAGACGTTTATGCCGGTCGCGGCCAATCTTGGGGATGCAGTTGAGCAGCTCCTGGGTGTATGGATGCAGCGGATTGGAGAAAATTGTCTGCACATCGGCTTGTTCGACGATCAGGCCATCGTACATAATGGCGACGATATCGGCATTTTGTGCCACTACGCCAAGATCGTGACTGATGAGCAGGGTGGACATCTGGCGTTGTTGTTGTTGCTTGTCCAGCAAGGCCATGATCTGCGCCTGAATGGTGACATCCAGTGCTGTGGTTGGTTCGTCCGCAATGAGCAGGCTGGGATCGCAAGACAGAGCGATGGCGATCATCACCCGTTGGCGCATGCCGCCCGAGAGCTGATGGGGATAATCGCGGTAGCGTTGCTTGGCGTTAGGTATGCCGACTTGATGTAGTAGTTCGATGCTGTGTTCCAGCGCCTGAGCCTTGGACAGTCCCTTGTGGTGTTGCAGGGTTTCGCCTATCTGGTTGCCGATAGTGAATACCGGATTTAGTGCCGTCATCGGATCTTGAAAGATCATGGCTATACGATTACCACGGATACGCTGCATCTCAGTGCTGGGCAGTTGTAACAGCTCTTCGCCAGCAAATTTTATCTGCCCAGAAACGATGCGTCCCGGGGGTGGCACCAGACGTAGAATAGACAGCGCGGTCATAGATTTGCCGCAGCCAGACTCACCCACCATAGCTACAGTTTTGCCACTGGGAATGGTAAGGTTGAGGTCACGCACCGCTTTTACTAACTGTTTTGCCGTGAAAAAGTAGGTGTTCAGACCTTTTATGCTCAGACATGCTGGCGCTGTGGTCGTGGTTGTTTTGGTGTCAGTTTGCATGCTCAGCAGTATCGCTGATTGGGAGATAAAATGAAAGTGTTGTTCCTTGACCTAGGGCGCTGGTGGCAGATATTTCACCAGCGTGTGCTTCGACGATGTTTTTGGCTAACGTCAAGCCTAATCCGATACCCTGCTGCCCACTGTCACTGCTGTCGGCGCGGTAGAACTTGTCAAATATCCTCAGACACTGATTAGTGCTCATCCCTATCCCCTTATCGCTGACACTGATCCGGTAATAGCCTGCGTGTTCGCAGTTGGCACGGGTGCCAGTTATGCTGATGGTGCCAGCTGCTGGAGAGAACTTAATAGCATTACTGACCATGTTCTCCACAACCGTGTTGATTTTGCGTTGATCTATGTACAGAGCGCACGCGCTGTCCTGCACATCAAAAGAGAAGGTGCATGGGGTATTTTGAGTGGCGCAATAGCTGCGTATGTTGTCGAACAGTGGTGCTGCGCTGGTGCTATCTTTAATCAGATTGATTTTTTGACCGGCCTCAGCGTGATTGATATCCAGCAGGTTGTTGATCAGAGCATTTAACTCCCAGGCTTTATCATTGATATAGTTGAGGAATTCCGTTGTTTGTTCTGGGGTGAATTGCTGCTGAGACTGGAGTAACTCGGTATAGCCGGTGATGGCGGTAATCGGGGTTTTTAAGCTGTGGGTAGCGCTGGAGATAAATTCAGATTTCATCCGGTCGATACGCTGTTCTTCAGTGTTGTCGTGCAGGGTCATGATCAGCGAGTTGCCGCTGGTGTTACTGGAGTGCAGGGCCGAGGTAATCCCCTTCATCGAGCGCAGGCTGCCATCGTTGCTGATAATGGTGAACTGGTTAACGGCGCCAACGGTATTTATCCTTTTGTTAATAATGTTTTGATTGCCCGTTGCTGTAGTCATTACCTGCACCAGCGTTTTACCTTGAATTTGTTCCCGGGGTAATTCGAGCATTTGTGCCGCTATATCGTTGATCAGGGTGATATGTTCCGTGTCGTCGGTAACCATCAGACCGTTGGATATGGACGCGAGAATGTTTAGCGTTTGATCGCGCTCCTGCTGCAGGAAGGAGGTGCCTAGTTGTTCCTGGTGGAGCAGGCGGTAGATGCGCAACTGCAGCAGACCAACTATGAGACCGCTGATGGTGCCAACTATAGCGGGCAAAATGTACCCCTTAAGCTGCAAGGAGAAGCCGTTGATTGATTTTTGAATGGTAGAAAATAGGCATAGAATTATTATGCCTACCAGGATGTAGGTAAATAGCATCCCATAAGATGTCTCATTTGCATTGCTCGGTAGTTGGTTTTCTGCTTGATTGGTTAACTGCCTGATGCGCCGGTAAAGCAGATAAATTGTTAGGCCAAGGGCACCGCCGGCAAAAAAGGGGACAATGTAACCCATTGGTGTTTTGGCGATTATGGTAAATTGTTGCTGGGGTAGATCAAATAGCTTTTTTTGCAGGTAAGCGAGGATCATCAAGGTGGAGCTGCCACTTATAAATGCCGCAAGCATACAGCCGAATTCGCGCACGGTTGTCATATCGTTCCTTGTTGAGATGTTGTTATTAAATATTAATAAACACAGTCTATGCTTTATTGGCGTGTATCTCAAGTGTAGATTTGTATCAGTAAATTTAGTCGGATTAGCTGTACTTTTGTCGTCTGTTGTGTAGCTTGTTGTTGGCGCTGTTGCTGGGGTGTGTTAATGTTTACAGCTATTGCTTAATATACGTGCAGTGAGTAGTATTTTGATTCAGATCAACAATATTTTACTTGGCTTACTTGGCCTGTTTGCGAGAATTAGATGAGAGATTTAGTCGATCTACACTTACATAGCAATTGTTCCGATGGGGTATATCCACCGCAGGATTTAGTGGCTAAGGCGGCCAGTGCCGGGGTGGTTGCGTTGGCGCTGTGTGATCATGACAATATTGATGGTCTGAAGGTTGCGCGTCAGGTTGGTCATCAGCGTGGTGTGCATGTTATTGCTGGCGTAGAGCTGTCGTGTGTTTGGGGCGAGTACCAGGATATCCATCTGCTAGGTTACGGTTTCGATAGCGAATACCTGCCGTTGTGTCAGGCGCTGACTAGCTTTCAGGAGTTTCGTGCTCAGCGCAATTGGCAGATTGTCGATAAAATAAATACAGTGCTGGAACAACAAGGCAAACAGCCCCTTGATTCTGATAGCGTTGCTGCGCGTGCTGGTGGCACCGTAGGGCGACCGCATATTGCCATGGAGTTGATTGCCGCGGGGCATGTTAAGACCATGGAAGATGCGTTCAGTAAGTATTTGGTGCCATGTAACATAGCGAAACGGTTTTTTCCGGTTGATGAAGCCATAGCGTTGATCCAGGCGGCTGGCGGCGTTAGTGTATTGGCCCATCCCCCGTATATTACCCGCGATCATCAGGCTATGCAGCAATTGCTCGATGAGTTGGTTGCGGTCGGATTGCGGGGGGTTGAAGTGTATAACAATGGTGCCAACTGTGATGAAGTGGAGTGGTATCTGACTCAGGCACGCTTACGCAACTTGCTGGTTACTGGCGGTTCAGATTTCCACGGGATAGAAGCTGGTGGCGCAGAGTTTGGTAAGATTCGTTCCATTGGTGCCATCCCTTACCGTTGCTTCGATGATTTGCAGCGCGTTCTTGCGGGATAATATATCTATTCAAAGCTCACGGCTGTGGGCATAACCAACAAAGGATTTCTCTATTATGGCAGTTGTGCAGCAGGGTGACCGCGTAAAAGTTCATTACACTGGTACTTACGACGATGGCAGTGAGTTTGATTCTTCTGCTGGAGGCACTCCGCTTGAATTTACTGTAGGTCAGGCGCAGGTTATCCCCGGTTTTGAAAACGCAGTTGTGGGTATGGCAGTAGAGGATAAAAAACAGGTGCGCTTGGAATCTGCCGATGCCTATGGTGACTATGATGAAGATCAGTTGGCTACGGTTGAACGCAGTATGTTGCCCGAAGATATGCAGTTGGAAGTTGGTATGCAGTTGCAATCAGATACAGAAATAGGGGTGCCGCTGATGGTGACTATTGCTGGTATAGATGGTGATCAGATAACTCTGGATGGTAACCATCCTATGGCTGGGAAAGCGCTTAACTTCGCCTTGCAAGTCGTGGAAATCAGCACTACTGCATAGCTTTGACAGGAATTCTATATCCGTATGACCGATTTAATGCCGGAAACGGCGAGATTTTTTGCGACCGCTCCTAAGGGGTTAGAACCGCTACTAGTCGATGAGCTGCAAACCTTCGGGGCGAGTCAGGTACGCCAGACCCGTGGCGGAGTAGAATTTTTCGGCAATTTGGAAGTTGCTTACCGCGCTTGTCTGTGGTCGCGGCTTGCCGGGCGGATTTTATATCCGCTGTTGGAGCAGCCTGTTGCGGACACGGACCAACTGTACGAGGTGGTTAAGGCGTTTGCGTGGGAAGACCATTTTGCGGCGACCTCTACCATGGCGGTTGATTGTAACCTCTTGGATTCACCGATAACTCATTCTCGTTATGCTGCGCTGAAGGTTAAGGATGCTGTGGTGGATCGCTTTCGCGACCACTGTGGCGTGCGCCCGGATGTGGCGATCCAGCAGCCGGATTGGCGCCTGAATGTGCTGTTGCATCGCGAGGAGTTGGTGCTCAGCCTCGATCTGTCTGGCGATAGTTTGCATCGGCGTGGTTACCGTACTGAGGGTGGTCAGGCTCCGCTAAAAGAGAATCTTGCCGCGGCGCTGTTGTTGCGCTCTGGTTGGCCGCAATTAAGTCAGCAGCAGGCACCATTAATTGATCCTATGTGTGGCTCGGGTACGTTGGTTATTGAAGCGGCTCTGATGGCGGGTGACTGTGCGCCGGGGATGCTGCGCGAATATTATGGGTTTTTTCAGTGGGCGCAGCACGATGCCCAGTTATGGGATCGCCTGCTGGCTGAGGCGCAGCAGCGCCGAGCCGTTGGGCTGGAGCATCTGCCGCGTATTGTTGGTTACGATAGCGACCCTCGGGCGATAAAAAACAGCTGGGCCAACGCTGAGCGTGCCGGTGTGGTTCAGAGTGTTCACTTTGAACGGCGCGCGCTTGAGCATCTGGGTGAAGAAGACGATCTGGCGCGAGCCGGGCTGGTGATTACCAACCCTCCCTATGGCGAGCGTCTCGGTGAGAAAGAGCAGCTGCGTGGTCTGTATGCTACTCTGGGTCAGCGGCTGCGGGAAAATTTTAGTCACTGGCATGTCGCGGTTTTTACCGGCACTCCTGAGCTGGGGCAGGAAATGGGTATGCGCGCCCTGCGCAAGCACGCTTTTTTCAATGGACCACTCAGTTGCCAATTACTCCATTTTGTCATCGAGGAGGAAAATTTCTTTCGGGCACCAGTGACAGCGTCCCATGGTCTGGCCACGGTTATTCAGCTGAGTGATGCCGCACAGATGTTTGCCAATCGGCTGCGCAAAAACCTGAAGCGTATGCGGCGCTGGGCTCAGCGTGGTGGTATCAGCTGTTATCGGGTATATGATGCCGACTTGCCGGACTATTCTGTTGCCATTGATATTTATGAACAGCGGGTGCATGTGCAAGAGTATCAGGCTCCTGTAACAATAGACGAGCGTCTGGCGCGGCGGCGTCTGCGTGAGGTGGTAACCTTACTGCCGGAGTTGCTTGGTGTTGATCCGGACAATGTCTATGTTAAAACGCGCAAGCGCCAACGTGGCACGGAGCAATACGATCGTCAAGATCAACGCAAAGAGCTGTTTGAAGTTCATGGGGGGGGCTTGCGCTTTCTCGTCAATCTGAGCGATTATCTGGATAGCGGTCTGTTTCTTGATCATCGCCTGACACGCGAGTTGTTGCGTGAGTTGGCTGATGGGCGCGATTTTCTTAATCTGTTTGCTTATACCGGCAGTGCCAGTGTCTATGCCGCAGCCGGTGGAGCTAAGAGTACAACTACGGTGGATATGTCGAGCACTTATTGCAATTGGGCCAAGCAGAACTTGGAACTCAATGGTTTTAGTGGTCATCAGCATCAGGTGATAAGCGCCGACTGCCTGACTTGGTTACATCAAACAGCACACAAATACTCATTGATCTTTCTAGATCCGCCGACTTTTTCCAATTCCAAGAAAATGGCGGACTGTTTTGATATTCAGCGCGACCATGTGGAGCTTATCCTTACCGCCTGTAGCCTATTGAGCTCAGATGGAGTGCTGATTTTTTCCAACAACCTACGTCGGTTTAAGATGGATCATGATGCGTTAGCCGAATTTGTTGTTGAGGATATCTCCAAGCAGACATTGCCGCTAGATTTTGAGCGCAATCCGCGTATTCACAATTGTTGGAAAATTACCTTGCGCTAGTAGCGAAGGAGTAGGTGTATGGATGCATTAGATGCGGTACTAACGCAAATGGATTTGGGCTTCATCGGCAGCGCCCGCCACAAGATTTTGGTACCTGACCTGCTGGCTGACGCTAATGCCGTGTTGCTTGATGTGCGCACCGCTGAGGAGGCAGCAACGGTCAAACTGGATTTTGTTCACCACGTGAGCAGTATTAATATCCCGTTGCATTGCTTGCCCCAGCAGTTTGCCCTGGTGCCTACAGATAAAATAGTGGGGATATTTTGCCCCCACGCAGTGCGGGCGGCGATAGCCTATACGTATCTGCGTGCCCATGGTTATGTAAAAGTGTATGTTGTCGAGGGCGGTTATGCCGCGCTGGTGGAAGAGGCACGTCCAGGCAAGGTGTTGGCGCAAATCAATAAGGCTATAGTTAAGGATTAAGTTTGGATTTAATATAATATCCCAGTGTGTTAGCTTGTCCTGAAGAGACTAAGGTCAATAAAACGACAATGAACCGTTGGTGGAGATTTATCGATGGCTGAAATAAAAAAACGGCAGATCGCCCCACAGGCGAAGATGGCCAAGGTGTTGCGTGTGGCGCGGGAACTATTTGTGGAAAAGGGTTATCACAGTGTCTCCATCCCAGCAATTGTGAAAGTGTCAGGGGTAAGTACCGGGGCTATCTATAGCTATTTTGCCAATAAAGAGAGTATTGCCCTGCGCATTCATCAGGACACTTTAAGCGATTTTCAGCACATGTTTCAGCAGCGTTTAGAGGGTAGAACTGTGGTGCGGGAGCAATTGGAAGCGTTTGCCCAACTTGCTTTTGATATTGCTGAAACTGATCCGGTTATGATGGAGTACATGCTGTTCATGAAGGATACTGAGTTCATGACTGATCCCACGCCTATATGTTTTACCGAACCGTTTAAAAAAATCCGTCAACTTATAGAGCAGGGTATGGACGAAGGGGTGATCCGGCGTCAGGATGTATATACTGCCGCGATAGCTTATACTGGAGTTGTGCTGCGGGCAGTAGAGCTGCGCTTGTTATGTGTGCTGAATGATTCATTGGAGAATATTGCTCCAGACCTGCTACACAATGCGTGGGCAGCTATTAAGAGCTAGTTTGTCTGCAATTTATTGCATTTTTTTGTGCCATGTTGTCGCACGATAGTGCTGGTGTCAATATAAGTAGACATAGACATGTGCTGCATTTTATTTACACAATACCGCTGTCAATGTGTATTGGCGGTAAATCAATTTCTGGTTTGCCACGAAAATCCCTATGACTATATTTATCAGCAAGTGATTGATTATGAGCAAATTGATGCATGTTTTAAATGCGCTACTGCTAAGTAGTGCTGTCTTGTTAATAGCTGTCACCGGGGCTGGACTGGCGCTTGCCGAAGCACAGCAGTGCGCAGGTGTCGCGCCATGCCAGCAGTGCCATCAACAACAAGTTGCTGGTGTGCACAAGCAGTTGCAGTGTTTTGATTGCCATGGTGTAGTTACAGATGGGGACGCTGGTGTAATCAGTAACCCTGCCGACATGGCGAATGGGGCAGCCGGTTGCGTGCCGTGCCATAGTGATAGCGCGCATATTTTTCACCAAGCCATGACAACGCGGACGGCGGAAAAACAGTTTTGTCAGCGCAGCTGGGGGCGGGTCGACCCGAACTTTTTCGAACAGAATTGTACTGGTTGCCATGTCACCAATTGTCTAGATTGTCATCGTGGGGACACTGCTGGAGTCGGTGGGCATGATGTCCAACTGCCCAATAGCGAAACTTGCCAAGTTTGCCATAACGGCTATTTTATCGGTTGGGATTATGCAGGTCGGGCGCCGCGCGAGGACAGTTTGCGCTATCAACGCGGTCCCCAGGCCAACGGACAATATTATTTAAAAATGCGCCCAGATGTCCACGCCGAGGCGGAGATGCAATGTGGTGCTTGTCATACCATGGACAGCTTGCAAAACGGTGCTATTGTGGCAAAAAACTGTCGAGATTGCCATGAACCTGATCTGCAAGTTATCGAGCACAGTATTCCCGCGCACTTGAATAAGCTGGAGTGTTATAGTTGCCATGCCGCCTGGGCAGCGCAGGATTATGGTACCTTTTATATTCATACCGTTGACAGTGATAATCGACAATTCTTTCGTGTGAAGGAGCTGAACGATAACTACATCAAAAGTAGCTACCTCAAACGCCAGAATCTGCCGCCTTTGGGTTTGAATGAGCGGGGTCTAGTAAGTCCGATTCGCCCGCAGTTTTTGGCCTATTATAGTGAGATGAACAATAATCGCCCCATTGGTGAGGAAAACAGATTGATGTTGGCGCAGTGGAAAGCTTTTGCTCCGCATACCATTCGCCGTGGAACCCCGCTGTGTAACGCATGCCATGGGAATGCCCAGCGTTTCATGTTGCAACCGCTGGAACAGCGCAAATATCGTGTCGATCTTGATGGTTTACAGCTGAGCAGCTTCTGGCGTGCTGAAGGTCAGATGGTGGTTAATGGTAGTTTTTATCCGCAGCAGCGTTTTGATGGCATGTCACAAAAAACTCTTCAATATTCGCAGAAATATGTGGAAAAATGGCAGAAATTTCTCAAACAAGACGCCGCTTCCTGCGCACATTAATTTTTGCCGTGCCTAGCGCCTGGTTTTTACACCGATTTTTTTCGGTGCCGGTGCCGGCGGAGAAGCTGTTAGCCACAGTGGCAGATAAAGATCTGCCGCAGCGTGGGGCGCTGGTGTATCGTCAACAACGCTTTGCCTTGATTCGCGAAGGTGGTGAAGTGTACGCTCTAAGTATGGTGTGTACCCATTTAGGCTGTACTCTTAGTTTGACAGAGAACCGCTTGTCGTGCCCTTGCCACGGCAGTACTTTCGAGCGTAGTGGTGCGGTTAGTCGTGGTCCGGCGGACAAACCATTGCCGCGCCTGCGCTTACAGCGCCAACAAGACTCGTGGTTGGTTTATGGCTAAATACGCCATGCATGCTCACTGTTTCCCCTGCTTATCATTGTTGTTCATAGCTGATATTAGAACAAATAACTGACTTTTATTTATCTGTTTATTGTAGTGAAGGTTATTGGTGTGATTAAGGACTTTATTCAACATTTATTTCCGCGCCGGGTGCTTAAGCATGACCTGAAGCTGAGTTACACCTTTTGCTTGGGAGGGATGGCGTTTACTTTGTTTCTGGTGTTGGCCGCTAGTGGTTTGTTGCTGGCGATGTATTATCAGCCTCATAGCCAACACGCTTATGCCTCTATTCTTTATATTGAAGAGCAGGTTTTTGGCGGTTTTTTCCTGCATAGCCTACATCGTACTGCCGCAGATTTTTACATTGCCTTGCTTATCTTACACACCATGCGGGTCATTTTGACCGGGGCTTATCGTAATCCACGCCAACTAAACTGGTTTATCGGTTTTATGTTGCTGTGTTTGGCTATTTTTTCAGGTTACACCGGTTATTTGCTGCCGATGGATCAATTAGCACTGTGGGCAACGCAGACAGGGATGGAGTTGCTACGGGTGGTGCCAGGAGGTGAGTGGCTGTTTCGCTTTTTGGTGCCCGACGCTGTAGGGGCTCCATTGTCGTTGTTGCGGTTTTATATTATCCACGTAGCGCTGTTGCCGATGTTGACCTTGTTATTGTGCTTTCTCCACTTTTACCAGATTAGAAAACAAAAGGGAGTGCTACCCTACCTGTGAATAAATTTGTCAAAAGCGACTCCACATTTTTTAAACTTATCCAGCGTTCTATGGCCGCTATCGTGCTTGTTGTGGTGGTTTTGGCTGTTTTGCTTCCAGCACCGTTGTTACTACCTGCTGATTTGGCGCATGTGCCTAATCCGTCGCGTGCCGCGTGGTTTCTAATTTGGATGCAGGAGGTGGTCAGCTATTCTAAATACGCAATTTATCCTATTATATTGCTGATGGTTTTATTGGCTTCCTTGCCTTGGCTACCGAGGATGAAACCAGCTTATAAGGCGTGCTGGTGGCCGCAGGATCAGCGCTGGGTAAATTGGCTGGCGCTCGGTTGTTTTATCGTGATAGCCGTGTTGACAATTATTGCTCTTTATTTTCGAGGTGAAAATTGGTCGCTTGGCTGGTTTTTTTAGCCCTCGCGCTCTGTCCTATTGCGAGTAGTTGGGCAAACACAGACAGCGTAATTACTGGTAGCGCTGGTACGATAAATAGCTGTATTACCTGTCACTCTGATCGACTGTCAGCGTATGTGTGCAGTTCTGCTGCGTTGCAGGGCGAGCAGCTGCGCTGTGTCTGGTGCCATCGCGGCAATGCTGCAACAAGTCGCAAAGATCTGGCACATAACAATCTTATCGGTAAAGATTATGCCAATTACCGTTTGCCTGAATCGGACTTTATCGCTAGCGGAATAAAGTGGGTGGATAGCATGGCCTGCCGCCGCTGTCATGTGCAGAACAAACTGGGGAATCATCTGGCAACCAATTTGGATCAGTTGCTGGACAGAGCATTAATATCTGAAATTGAACGTGCCATAGCTGTACCGGCTTTTTATATGCCAGATTTTGTACTTAACGGTAGTGTGCTCCAGGCTGTTATAACTCAGGTTCTTGCTGGTGGTAGTGTTTATAAGGTCGGGCAGGTGGGTGCGCCGGTGGTGGTGCATTTTGCCGACAATGTCGACCATGACACTTTGTTTGAAAAACACTGCGGCTCCTGCCATCGTGTGTTAACTGCGCGTCATGGTGGTCTTGGAGTTGGAGAGCAGGGACCTAATTTGTCAGGTTTGTTCAGTAAGTTTTATCCAGCTAATGCTCTCAATAATCAGGCGTGGACAGACGCAGGGCTGCGTGACTGGATTAAAAACCCGCGTAAAATACGTCTATTAACGACTATGCCACCGCTGGTGCTCGATGAACTAGTGGTGAAACAGTTGATTGACGATACTTGGGCGGAGTAGTGCCGGTAGTTATCGTTTGATGCTTGGTTGAACCCGTGATTGCGGTATATAAATTTTAGGTAACTATTCAGCATGATAGGTACGCAATTCCCACAACAAGGGACACATATGCACACCTGATTAATACTAATCTTCCGCTATTGCCACAAAGGTCGTCACTCGCGCGCAGGCGGGAGTCTAGAGAGCTATGCAAAACCTCTGGATCCCCGCATTCAATAGGATGACGAATCCGAGGAACAGAACCAGATTGGAAGATTAGTTCTACTCAGGATTTTTGATAATAAAAAGGCCTGAGGAAAATTCCTCAGGCCTTTTAGGTTTAACTAGTCAAGCAGTTACGGTGTCACTTTGAACTTAAACAGTCCAAGTATGGCCTTCGCGCATGATGTCGTCCATGCTGCGACCGCGTTTAGCTTTAACAGCTTCTACTTGCTCATGAACCATGTCGTTATAAGTTGGTTTGCCCTCAATCGCATAGATGATACCTAGTGCAATTGGGAGACCATTATCAGGCCGCATACCGGCCAGCAAAGTACCAACTTCCGCATTTTTCTCATCATGGACAAGAATAGCGCTCTCGGCTACATCAGCCACTTTTGCCGCTTTAATAGCAAAGCCATCCTGAACTAAGCAAAGTTGACTTTCAGTACCAAAAATCATTTTTTCGCCATTGCGCAGTACGATGCAGTTGTTCTCGCCATCTTCTTTATTAGTTAATTTAGAGTGAGCACCATCGTTGTAGATTACGCAGTTGGTGAAAAATTCCATCATGCTCAAACCGTTATGTTGCGCACCACGGATGCAGATCTCTTCCGACAATTTCATTTTAGCGTCGAGACCACGGGCAATAAATGTTGCTCCAATACCCATAGCAACCTTAAGTGGAGCCATAGGGTAATCAATAACACCATAAGGACTAGTTTTAGAGATTTGACCCATCTCAGAACAAGGTGAATATTGCCCTTTGGTTAGACCATAGATCTTGTTGTTGATCAGAACATAGTTAAGGTTCATATTACGGCGAATAACGTGCATAAAGTGGTTACCACCGATTGCAGTGGAGTCACCATCGCCAGAGATTACCCATACGTCAAGCTTAGGGTTAGCAACTTTAACGCCCGATGCAATAGCTGCTGCACGACCGTGGATGGTGTGCAAACCGTAAGTTTCCATGTAGTAAGGGAAACGGCTTGAGCAACCGATACCAGAAACGATTGAAACTTCATCACGGGGCTTGCCAGCAGCAACCATCCCTGCGCGAACCGCATTCATGATAGCGTAATCGCCACAACCTGGGCACCATTTAACTTCAGCATCTGCTGCAAAATATTTTTTAGTTAGTTGAGTATCAGACATGTTTTTATTCTCCTAACATTTCGTGTACTTTGTCGATGATCTCAAATTCACGGAACGGGTCGCCCTGTACCTTGGATAGAGATTGAACGTCAACCAAGAACCTAGAGCGCAACAACAGGCTCAGTTGCCCCATGTTGAGCTCAGGTGCCAATACTTTGTCAAAACGGCTAATCATCTCACCTAGATTTGGTGGGAAAGGCCATACCCAGCGAAGGTTTACGCCGGAAACTGATTTGCCCTCTTCGATTAGACGGTCAACTGCACCTTTAACCGCACCGTAGGTACCACCCCAACTGATAACTAGTACTTTACCAGAATCAGCGCCTTGGATCTCGGCGGCAGGAAGTACTTTGGCTAAGTTGTCAACTTTTGCTTTACGCAGTTCAGTCATCTTTTGATGGTTAGCAGCGTCTGTGCTTACGTCGCCATTTTCATTCTTTTCTAATGTGCCGATGCGGTTTTGGCAACCTTTTGTACCTGGAATGGCAATTGTGCGCGCTAGAGTCTCAGGATCGCGCTTGTAGCTAACATATTTTTCACCAGGATGCTCTTCTGGTTTCCATGTTCCTACATAAGGGCGCAAATCTTCAAGATCAGCAAAGTTAGGTACTTTCCAAGGGCAACTGCCTTGACCAATGTATCCATCAGACATAACGATAACTGGTGTGCGGTATTTCAGAGCAACTTTTGCTGCTTGAAAAACTGCATCGAAGCAGTCAGCAGGGCTATTAGCAGCGATGATTGGCATGTAGCTATCACCGTTGCGACCAAACATTGCTTGCAGCAAGTCTGATTGCTCTGTTTTGGTAGGCAGACCAGTACTTGGACCACCACGTTGGACATTGATAATGACCAGTGGTATTTCAAGAATAAATGCCATGCCTGCAGCTTCAGTTTTCAAAGAGAGACCAGGACCTGAAGTAGTTGTGAAGGCTAAAGCGCCAGCGTAGGAAGCACCAACTGCAGAACAGATGCCAGCAATTTCATCTTCCATCTGCATGGTAATCAGACCAGCATCTTTAAATTCAGAACCTAAGTGCAAGATGTCGGTAGCAGGTGTGATGGGGTATGAACCGATGAAAGGTATCAAACCAGCTTTTTGACCAGCAGCAGCAATAGCGATAGCAGCAGCGTCATTGCCGGTAATGTTACGGTACAGACCTTTTTCGATCTGTGCAGCGCCGAGGTCATAGCGCTCTTGGAACATGATGGTGGTTTCACCAAAGTGCAAACCTGCTTTGAATGCCTTAGTGTTGGCTTCAGCAACTTGCAGCTTAGGTTTTTTAGAATTAGCACCAAATTTTTCTTGAATGAAGTCAAGTACTAGTTGTTGCTTTTTGTTGAACAACCAGCACAAAAGACCCATTACAAAAAAGTTTTTGCAGCGGTCTTTTGCAGAATTAGGCATCTCCATGTCAGCCAGTGATTCACGCACCAAGGTAAACATAGGAATAGCTTTAACGTCATAACCAGCGAGGCTACCATCTTCGAGAGGATTGGTAGTATAACCAACCTTAGTCATGGCTTTCTCAGTAAATGAGTCAGAGTTGGTGATAATGATGCCACCAGCCTTAACAAATTTAGAACTGTGCTTCAATGCTGCAGGGTTGAATGAAACCAATACGTCTGGTGAATCACCTGCGGTGTAAATTTTATGATCGCCCAGGCACATTTGGAAGCCAGAAACACCAGCTATTGTTCCGATTGGTGCACGGATTTCTGATGGGTAATCAGGAAGGGAGTTAACATCGTTACCGTCTAATGCAGCCAAGGCGGTAAGTTGGTTGCCGATGAGTTGCATGCCGTCACCGGAATCACCGGTAAACTTAACGACAATTTGCTCAGCACTAGTGAGTTTTGCGTTCTCTGCCATACTGTCTCCTGTAAAAAATAGAGATGTTCTAAGAAATTATGCTGCGTTTTTACAGCAATAAAACATCGTCAATTGCTAAACGGCTCCGATATAGCACTTTACGCAATTACTGCGCAAGCATATATGTCATATAGGAACTATTTAGCGTATTCCATCGTTCTGTCTTTAGGTCGACTAACGTTTACTGAGTGGAAAGTGAATGATTACTTAGGGGGGTAAGCGTTCTTTAATTTCCTGCTGAGTATACACGCAACAAGGGCAATGTTGCCATTGCCCTTGTTGGTTAGTCATAGCCTGAGTTCGGGCTAATTATTTCAGTACACTTGCAAGGTCAGGCAGGATGGTAGGAAGCTCATCAATGAGCCCCTTAACTGCTGCAACTGAGTTGTCAAACATTGCTTGTTCTTCAGCATCCAATTCAAATTCAAGAATACCTTCGATGCCAGCAGCGCCGAGGATACAAGGAACGCCAACATAGTAGTTGTCAACGCCGAACTCACCTTTAAGCAGTGCACATACTGGCAGAACACGCTTTTGGTCACGCAAGATTGCTTCGGCCATGCCGATAGCAGAAGATGCTGGGCTGTAGAATGCTGAGCCATTGCCCAATAATTTAACAACTTCACCACCAGCCATTTTAGTGCGCTCTACCATTGCTGTCATAACTTCTTTAGCTTTTGCTTCGCTGCCGTACTTGCGAACGAGTTGCTCCATAACTGGAACACCATTAACGTTTGCATAACGAACGATAGGAACCATTGTGTCGCCGTGACCACCAAGTACCATTGCGTTAACGTCGCGGACAGAAACGCCTAATTCCCAAGCGATGAAAGAGCAAAAACGGTTTGAATCAAGAACACCTGCTTGACCCATTACGCGCTCAGCTGGGAAGCCGGTAACTTTTTGACATAGAGTAACCATCGCATCTAAAGGATTAGAGATGATGATAACAAATGCATCCGGAGCAAATTCTTTGATGCCCTGTGAAACCTGTGACATGATCTTAGCGTTAACACCTAAGAGGTCATCGCGGCTCATGCCTGGCTTACGAGGAAGACCTGCAGTAACGATAACAACATCAGAACCAGCAATGTCGGCGTAGCTGTTAGTACCTTTAAGGTCTACATCAAAACCATCAACACGTGCAACTTCAGCGATGTCGAGCATTTTACCTTGTGGTAGTCCTTCAACGATGTCAAATAGTACAACATCACCTAGTTCACGCAGTGCGCAAAGTTGTGCTAAAACGCCACCAATTTGACCGCCACCGATCAACGAAATTTTTGCTCTTGCCATGTCTCTCTCCTTAAAATCAAACAATAGAAATAAAAAGCTGGAGTGACACAGGTCACTCCGGCACGGGTTGCCCTCATCCGAGCAAATAGCTATTTAGTCTATTTCGCAGATGATGATATCGTCTAGTTTGCTTTTGTTGATGATCATACACTTCAATTGCAATTATCGCTGTATACAGTATGCAAAACCCGAAAAGCTGTCAAGGGAAATTGCACCAATTATATAGTCCGCGAAAGTAGTTGTTTGGTGCTAAAAGGTTAATGGATAAAAATTCCAGATTTTCGCGCTGTTTCGCGTGCGGTCTCTTTTTCCAGTTCACTGTGTTTGTGGGAAATGGTCAAAAGCTGACCTGGAAAAATCTGCTCCGGATCTTTGATTTGATCGCGGTTGGATTTGTAAATTAACGGCCACAATAGGCCATCATCATAGGTGCTAGATTTTGCCGCAATGGCGTATAGGTTTTCCCCAGGTTCAACTGTGTATTGGTTGGATCTTACTGTAGCAGGTTCTTGGGTTTGACGTGGAGCTTGGTGGTCAACGTTGGTATTAATCACCGCATGCTTTGAATATGTAACCTTGGTGGATTGAGCATGCAGCTGGGCATCTTTGAGCTGCGCTATGCGCGCTTGGGGGTTCATATAATACTGCTGATATTGGTGGCTGTTGTTTGCGGCGTGCACAACTATTTGATTAGTTGTTGTATCTGCACCAGCTTGAGCTGGCGCAGACACTTTGTGTTGATTGTGGTCTGAGTCTAACGTTTTGGACGCAGCAGTGCATCCGCTTATTGGGCTGACCAAAAGGCCAGCCACACCGAAAAACAAAAATACCTTTGATTTGTTTGTCGCTATGCTACTAAAAAAATGTGAAATCATCTGGGCTACCTTGCGCGCTGAAATGCTGTAATTGAGCATGAGCCTAATTTATTGGTCATGGTGCTTTCAGCTTAGCCCTTTTTTTTAGTACGTAAGCGTATGGAAAGTTCCTGCAATTGTTTTTCTTCGACGGGTCCTGGTGCTTCAGATAGCAGGCACGTCGCTTTTTGAGTTTTGGGAAAAGCGATAACATCACGAATAGAATCTGAACCGGTGAGTATCATGGCCAGGCGATCGAGACCAAAGGCCAAACCGCCATGGGGAGGAGCGCCATATTCCAGAGCGTCGAGTAGGAAGCCAAATTTTTCACGAGCCTCCTCTGTGCCGATACCTAGGAGCTCGAACATCTTGCTTTGAATGTGTTGGTCGTGGATACGGATGCTGCCGCCACCTATCTCGGAACCGTTCAGGACTAAATCGTAGGCCTGGGCACATGCTTGCCCCGGGTCGCTGTCGAGCAAGGGCATGTCCTCATCGCGTGGAGCGGTAAATGGGTGGTGCACTGCTGTATACCTTTTCGCGTCGTCATCCCATTCTAGAAGGGGGAAGTCGGTTACCCAGACAAATCTAAAGACACTCTTGTCGGTAAGCCCAAGTTTCTGGCCTAGATGACCACGCAGGCGACCTAATGCTTCATTGGTAGTGCGGGTGGTATCAGCGACAAACATCAGCAGGTCGCCAACTTCGGCGCCCATCGCTTGATTGATTTGCTCTAGTTCCGCAGGGGTGAAAAACTTGGCGATAGGAGATTGCCAGCCATCTGCGGTTATTTTTACCCAGGCTAACCCTTTGGCGCCATAGATTTTGACGAAGTCGGTTAGATTGTCGAGATCTTTGCGCGAGAACTTTGCACACTGCTTGGCGTTTATAGCTTTAACCATGCCACCATTTTTAATAGCATCGGCAAATACTTGGAAACCACAGCCGGCGCCAATTGCGGACAGGTCAATAAGTTCGAGATCAAAACGCAGGTCAGGATTATCGACACCGAAACGCTCCATTGCTTCAGCGTAGGTGATGCGTGCCATGGGGGTAACAACGTCTACGCCCATGGTCTCTTTGAAGATGCGGGCAATCATGTTCTCCATGACTGAGATTATATCATTGCTGTCAACAAAGCTCATTTCGCAGTCGATCTGGGTGAACTCTGGTTGGCGATCGGCGCGCAGATCCTCATCACGGAAGCATTTTACAATTTGACAATAACGGTCATAGCCGGCAACCATCAACAACTGTTTAAATAATTGTGGGCTCTGAGGTAGGGCATAGAAATTGCCGCCGTTCACCCTGCTGGGCACCAGATAGTCGCGGGCGCCTTCGGGAGTGCTTTTGGTCAGTACTGGCGTTTCAATTTCCAGAAAACCCTGTTCGTCAAGGTAGGTGCGTACGCTGCGGGTTACTTTGTGGCGCAGGATCATATTTTTCTGCAGTGCCGGGCGGCGTAAATCAAGGTAGCGATATTTCAAGCGAATATTCTCCGCAACATCTGCGTGTTCATCCAGCAGAAACGGCGGCGTTTTGGAGGTGTTGAGGATGCGCAATTCGTTGACTTCAACTTCAACCTCGCCGGTTTTCATCTTCGGATTGATGGTGCCATCGGGGCGTGGTGAGATTGTCCCTTTGATGGCGATGACGAATTCATTGCGTATTTTATCGGCCTTGGTGTGCGCTTCCGGATCACGATCAGGGTCAAGGG
>Ga0307991_1001009_pt1 | contig 20094 bp, 15 predicted proteins | sample EllFjometagen131_FD_203146 | JGI IMG/M metagenome (GOLD analysis project Ga0307991, IMG submission 203146) | Marine microbial communities from Ellis Fjord, Antarctic Ocean - #131 | ecosystem: Environmental > Aquatic > Marine > Unclassified | place: Southern Ocean | collected 2014-10-08 | reverse complement strand
AAAAAATACATCTTATTCTATTGATATCCAGTTTTATATGAGTGTTTTATTAACAATTTTATGAACAAACTTGTTACAATTAATATTAATTGAGTTTACCCGAGAGGACTTTTCGGAGTGGACTCAATATTTAAACTATAATAAATTTGCCTATGAGAAAAATTTAAAAAAAAGCAGGAAAGCGATGGAACGCTCCCCTGCAGATTTAGCAGATAGATAAGTACAAAATTTTCTTCTCCAAGAAAATAATTCTTTAATCCACTAAACATTACAAATTTATGAAAAAAAATTGGAAATCAATAAAAGAACTCTTAAAAGTCTTTTATTACTCAAAACCCTTTTTAATTATGAGAATTACAGTGTTTCTATTACTATTTAGTGTAATTCAGGTTATGGGAGAGAATTCTTATTCTCAGAATACCCGGCTTTCTCTGAATCTAAAAGATGTATCGATAGAAAACGTTCTGGATGAAATTGAAAGCCAGAGTGAATTCTATTTTTTATTTAACCAGAAACTGGTGAATGTCGATCGCAAGGTTGATATAAATACTAAGAACAAGAGGATCAGTGATATTTTAGATGATATTTTTGCGGGTGAGGATGTTAATTGTCTGGTCATAGACCGTCAGATTCTCTTGTCACCCGAATATATGACAGAAGCGGTAAATGTTACAAGAGACCGGCAACCCCAGGAAATTGTTGTTACAGGAAAAGTAACCGACGAAGATGGCAATTCCATTCCGGGGGTTAACATAGTCATTAAGGGAACAATAACCGGAACCATTACTGGTGCGGATGGGAATTATAGCATCGAGGTTGATGACCCTAATGCAACGCTGGTATTTTCATTTGTAGGGATGCGGAGTCAGGAGGTGGTTGTTGGAAGTCAGACAACCATCAATATTGAAATGGCGGTAGATGAGATTGGGATTGGGGAGGTTGTGGCTGTTGGTTACGGTACCCAAAGGAAAAGAGATGTTACAGGTGCGATGGCAAGTTATAGTGCAGATAATATTCAGGAAAGAGGAGTTATAAGAGTTGATCAAGCTCTGGTAGGGCAAATGGCAGGTGTACAAGTAAAACAAACTTCAGGTGTATTGGGTAGCGGATTTAGTATTCAAGTGAGAGGGGCTGGTTCTATTTCTGCTGGGAATGAACCCCTTTATGTGATTGACGGATTTCCTCTTGCCACTACCAGTCCTAATGCTTCTGGAAGTTTTAATGTTGGTAATCCTCTTGATAATATCAATCCAAGTGATATTGAATCAATTCAGGTATTAAAGGATGCGGCTTCTGCATCGATTTATGGATCTAGAGCTGCAAATGGAGTAGTGATCATTACTACGAAACAAGGGAAAAAGGGTGAACCAAAAATAAGCCTAAATATTTCCTCAGGTTTTTCCGAAGCCAGCAGAAAATTAGAATTGCTTAATACAGATCAATTTATCGATAGGGCTACAGAAATGATCAACGCAATGTGGGTAGCTTCAGGTTCTGGAAGAACATCTGGTCAGACGACTGAAGAACGTAGGCAAATTTTAGGACTTGGAGAGGGATTGGTAAATACAGATTATATGCTTGATGACCGATGGGCGCAACCTGGCTATGGAGGACTTCATGCGATTGATTGGCAGGATGAAATGTTCAGAAAAGGATTAGTGCAAAATTATCAGATATCAGCAAGTGGAGCGAATGAAAAAGTGAAGTATTACTTTTCTGGTAATTATTCGAAGCAAGAAGGGATGATAATCAATATGGATTATACGAACTATTCTGCTCGGGCTAATGTAGAAGTGAAAGCTTCTAATAATTTAACACTTGGTATTAAACTTGCACCTTCTTTCTCTATCGGCAATGATCCCGGTATAGAAGGGAAAAATAGTTTGTTGCATCATATTGTTTCATTATCTCCTATTCAAGAAGATTTGCCAGAAAATGTTAATGTCTTCGATTATCATGCATATAAATGGTTAATTGCAACTTCACAACTCAACAGCCCTATTACGAAATCGAAATACACTATTGGACAGACTAAAAGGATTCGTACACTTGCATCAATATTTGCTGATTATCAGATAGCAGAGGGACTGGTTTTTAAAATCACAGCTAATCTTGACAATACAGATAATAATATTAAATCATATATCCCTTATACTGTAATGGGAACCCTGACAAGAAGACAATTGCAACCTGGGGTTTCAACTAGCGGTTCTTTTAATACTTACAGAAAACAGTCCTTCGTAAATGAAAATACCCTTTCTTATAATAAAGTGATTGATGATATTCATAACTTATCGGTGGTTACAGGAGCTTCTTATAATTCAAATAAATTGGAGACTGCCTCCCTCAATTCACTTAATGGATTTGGAAATCCAGTAATTAATACATTAAATGCAGCATCTGCAATTACGGGCAATACATTTGAAACAAAAGATGTATTGATATCATTTTTTGGAAGAGCACAATATAGTTTTAATGATAAATATCTTATTACAAGTAGTATTAGGAGAGATGGTTCTTCAAGATTTGGTACAAATACAAGATATGGTTGGTTTCCTTCGGCTTCTGTTGGTTGGAGAGTGACTAATGAGAATTTCATGAGTAATGTGAAATTAATAAATGATCTGAAACTTAGGATAAGTTGGGGTAAATCTGGCAATTATAATATTGGTGATTATAGCAGTATTCCTTTACTTGGAACCAGTAATTGTACATTCAATAATGCACTCGCTTATGGTCAGGTACCTATAAGTATTACCAATCCAAATCTTAGCTGGGAAACTTCGAAGACTGTGGATTTTGGATTTGATATTTCGTTGCTCAAAAATCGAATTTCTGCTTCTTTTGATTATTATAATAAATTAAATCAGGAGTTGTTATTAAATGTTCCAATACCAAGAGTGACAGGTTTCCCTAGTTCTTTAAGTAATATTGGAAAAGTCCGAAATAAAGGGTGGGAGGTAGAAATAGTTAGCCATAATATGACTAGCGATTTTCAATGGACCACTTCCTTGAATTTAAGTCATAATGCTAATAAAGTTGTTTCTTTGGCAGGCGGACAAAAACAAATATTAATACCCTCCAAATTCGATATTTCTCATAGTATATTGGAAGTTGGGCAACCTATGTATAGCATAAATGTTGTAAGACAGATTGGAATTCTCAGTAAGGAAGATATTGCTAATAATGTTGCACTATATGGAAATCAGAAAGAAGGTGATCCAAAATATTTTGATTATAATAAAGATGGAATGATTGATGCTAATGACCGAGTTATAGTTGGTCATCCAAATCCAGATTACATATGGGGAGTTAAAAATTCTTTTAAATATAAAGGATTTGATTTGGAAATTCTTGTTCAGGGGCAATCTGGTGGTTCTATATACAGTTTATTTGGGCGTTCATTAAATAGAACGGGGATGGTTTTTTCGGATAATACCTTGGCAACTTATAATGATAGATGGAGATCAGCTGAGAATCCTGGGGCAGGAGAAGTGGGAAAGGCTTACTCAACCTTTGGTCGAATTAAAAATACAGATTGGCTATGGTCTTCGGATTATTTAAGAGTTCGAAATATCACCTTGGGATATGATCTTAATACTCTTTTAAAATCTATAAACGCCCGCATGTATATTACAGCTGAAAATTTCTTCGGATATGATAAATACAAAGGCGGGTATAATCCGGAAGCTGCTAATACAGATTTGAGCGGAAACTCATTATATCCTGAAGCAGGGGATTATGGAGGGCTTCCCTTACCAAGGTCTTTAATACTTGGATTGAATATTAATTTTTAATAATAATTTAAATCTTACAGAATGAAAAAGATATACACATATATAGTAATTATCCTATTTATAGGAAGTTCATGTAATGAAAAGCTAGATCTTAAACCAATTTCGTCTGCAACAACAGTAACCTTTTATGCAACAACCAATGATTTTATTCAAAGTATCAATGGTGTTTATAATTCCTTACAATCAGGTATTAAATCAAGCTCTCCATTTGCGGATGCAGGCTACCCCGACAGACAACTTGGATTATCCGAAATAAGGTCAGATAACTTATATGCTGTTGCAGATGGACCTCGTGTTTATGAACCTATAAACAACTTTCATAAAACTATTAGTAGTAATGCATATGTCGAAGAAGCTTGGAATTCTAATTTTAATGGTATTTTTCGAGCTAATATATTGTTAGATCAATTGGAGAAAAATGGAGATGTTATTGCTCCCGATAACTTAAAAACACGAATCGAAGCAGAGGCGAAATTCTTAAGAGCATTTTTTTATTTTGATTTAGTTAAATGGTTCGGGAAATTACCAATAATAACGTATCCTGTAAGCGTAGACGAGGCTGTTAATATACCAAGAAGTCCAGTAGGTGATGTTTATCAGTTAATTATTGATGATTTGAAATTTGCTGCCGACAATTTGCCACAGCCGGAAAGTTATGCTGTTGGAGACAAAGGAAGAGCTACCAAATATGCTGCTAAAGGAATGCTGGCATTGGTTTATATGACACGTTCAGGACCAACTTACGATATTGAAGGACCTGGTCTTGGATTAAATGAATGGAACCTTGCCATGCCTTTATTAGATGAAATTATTGCCAATCCTAACTATGCATTTGGAACCTCTTACAATGATATATTTTCCTGGTCCAATGAGAATAATTCCGAGGTCATTTTTGATGTGCAATATGCGGCTGGTTACGATCCTGTGGTTGGAGCCACCTATCCTTCATTGTTGGCACCTGTAGATTTTCTTCGATCTGCTGGCAAAACAAAAGTATATAGAATTAAGCGTGTTTCTAATGATCTGCTTGCCAGATATGAAACGGGGGACACACGTAAGGATTTTTGTATTCATCAAACAGGCTTTGTGTTCAACAATGTACAGGAAATAGGTTCCTTTGTAAAAAAATATGTAGATATAACTAATATACCGAATAATAATGCGGATTGGCCAATCAATTTTATTGTTTTACGTTACACTGATATTCTGTTGTTAAAAGCCGAGTGCATATTGCATGGAGCACCTGGATCTCAGGCTAATGACGTAGATGCTGTTATTAATCAGGTGCGTCAACGAGCTGGGCTATCAGGTACAAAAACTAATATTACCTTATCAGAGTTATTAGATGAACGACGCAAAGAATTTTTAGGTGAAGGATCTCGCTGGCATGATTTAGTGCGATTTGGCATGGTAGAATCAGTGATGACATCATGGATAGCTTCGGAAGATGTATTGAACCAGATACGTCCTTTCCAAAAAGATTATATCCTTTATCCATTGCCCCAGGCTGAACTAGATGTAAAGGTCGGTTTATATGAACAAAATAAGGGTTACTAATGAACTTAAATGGAATTTCCGGAATGAAAAAATTTATACTATTATTTGTTGCCTGTTCTTTTTTATTTCAATTTTTGCATGCACAGGAAACAGCTGAAGATGTATGGCCTGGGGTCAAAAAAGAAATGAAACCTTGGACTAGATGGTGGTGGATGGGAAGTGCTGTCGATGAAAAAAACATAGAATTTCAACTTGCCCAAATGGCAAATGCTGGAATTGGAGGCGTGGAAATAACACCAATCTATGGTGCAAAAGGATATGAAGACAGATACATCGAATTTCTCTCTCCAAAATGGATAAGCATGCTTGATTTTACTGTAAAAAAAGCATCTTCCCTAAGTATGGGAGTTGATATGAACACCGGTACAGGATGGCCCTTTGGAGGCCCTCAGATTACAAAAGAACTTGCTGCTTCCAAAATAATTATTACTCAGCCATTTAAAGCTACTGCAGGACAAAGGCTTTCTGTAAAATTGACAACTGGGGACTCTATTCAGCAAAAGTTGGGAGCGCCTTTGCAAGCATTAATAGCCATTAATGAAAAAGGTGAGAGAATTTCAATCTTAGACAAAGTGACTAATAACGATCAACTGGTTTGGACACCAGTTGATGGTAACTGGACAATTTATGCAGCATTTGCAGGTAAAACAGGACAGCAGGTAAAAAGAGCTGCTCCTGGAGGTGAAGGTTTTGTTATGGACCATTATACAAAGACTCCGGTAGAAACTTATCTAAAAAGGTTTACAGATGCTTTCCAAGGCAAACAAAAGGGAATTGATGCATTCTTTAACGACAGCTATGAAGTATATGGATCTAATTGGTCCCCTGAATTATTTGATACATTCAAACAACTGAAAGGATACGATCTTCGTCAATATATCGATGTATTGTCCAGCGATGATCTTACTGAACTTAGTGCACGTTTAAAATGTGACTACAATGAAGTGTTAGGATATATGTTGCTTCATAATTTTACTAAAACTTGGGTAGACTGGGCACATCAAAATGGATCAAAGGCAAAAAACCAAGCACATGGATCACCCGGCAATTTGTTAGATATTTACAGTGTTTCAGATATTCCTGAAGGTGAAGCTTACTTCGGCATATCCAAATTTTCGATTCCAGGTCTTAAGCATGATACAGCTGATATTGGAAGAAGTAAAATTGAACACAATCCTGTTGTATTTAAGTTTGCTTCCTCGGCAGCTCATTTTTATGGAAAACCATTAACTTCAGCTGAAACCTTTGTTTGGCAAACAGAACATTTTAAAACAACACTTTCGAGATGTAAACCTGAGGTTGAACAGCTTTTCCTTGCAGGAATAAATCATGTATATTTTCATGGTAGCACATATTCACCTGAAGATGTGCCATGGCCCGGGTGGACGTTTTATGCTTCCACTAATTTTGTCCCTGCAAATAGTGTCTGGCCACATGTTAAAGGTATGAACGATTATATTACTCGCTGTCAGTCTGTATTGCAAGCAGGGGATGCCGATAACCAACTCATGGTTTATTGGCCGGTATTTGATCAGTTGAATGATGCCAAGGGGTTTGAAAAAGTCTTTGAGAGTCATTGTGTAGAAAAATGGTTAAATCCTACACCTTTCAATGATTTAGTTGAAGTTTTGGAACATTCAGGTTATTCAACAGACTTTGTTTCAGATCAAATGATTGAACAAGTAGCAACAAGCACAAAGAATAAAATTTCAAAAGTGCTAATCATTCCGAGCTGTCATTATATGCCTGTTGAAACACTAGAAAATATATTAACATTCGCGAAAAAAGGAAATACTGTAGTTTTTCAAAACATTCCGGAAGATGTGCCTGGATATGCTGATCTGGAAAATAAACAGCAAAAGTTCAACAAATTGCTGGCAGAGTTGTCTTTTAGCACTAAAGAATCAGGTATTGTCCGAAAATCATTAGGAGCAGGAGAACTAATAATGGCATCTAATGTTACTGAAGGTTTAAAAGCAATTAATATTCAACGTGAAGAACTTACAGATTTCGGATTGCAATTTATCCGAAGAAAACTAAATGATGGTATGTATTATTACATAGTTAATCATTCAGAAAAACCTGTTGATGCTTTTGTTCCATTGAACGTTAAGTCAGGCACAGCACTTATAATGGATCCACAAGATGGTAGTTATGGCAAGGCTTCAACAATGGAGGCAGGTGGAAGATTGAAGGTTAGACTACAATGTCAGCCTGGAAAAGCCCTAATCGTTCGTACATATAATAACAATAATCCTGATTACACTTCCTGGGACTACCTCAACAAAGCAGGAGATCCACAAACAATAGATAAAGATTGGTCATTACATTTTACGGTGGGAGGACCAGAACTGCCTGACGATCAGAAAATATCTCATCTTAAATCGTGGACTTTACTGGACGATCAAAAGGCAGTTGTTTTTTCTGGTAGTGGTGTTTATTCAACGACCTTTAATGTATCCTCTTTGGCTGCCAGCGAATACTTATTGCAGCTTGGTAAAGTATATGAAAGTGCACATGTTTGGGTTAATGGCAATGATGCAGGTATTGTATGGAGTATTCCCTTCCAGATAAAAATTAAAAAATATCTTAAGCCTGGAATTAATACTCTTAAAATAGAAGTTTGCAATCTTATGGCCAACCGAATCATTGATATGGATAAAAAAGGTATTGAATGGAGAAAATACCATGAAATAAACTTTGTAAATATCAATTATAAACCATTCGATGCTTCGGACTGGGATCCCTTATCATCTGGTCTTATAGGACCTGTAAAACTGGTGCCTTTGAAGTTGAGCATTTTGAAATAATTGTTGATTATACACTCTAGAATTAAATAGTTTTTTATGAGTTATTCACATATAAAATCCTAAATTGCCAAACTTTTAAATTTTATATTAGTAACCTAAATCAATTAAATTATTTTTGAGTGGAGTTAAACCAAATTGGCCACGATAAAATAGCTTTTCTCTTATAGCCGAAGTAAAATCGGCTCAAAAAAATCAATTTGGATTTTTAAGTGTAAAAACAAATACAAGAAGACATGAAAAAATTTTATTATAAAGGGCTTTATTATTCTATATCTGGCATATTTTTTTTATTGCTGTTTACCGCCGGATGTCAGAAAGCTTCCTTGGAGGCCGGATGGCCTGAGATAAACCGCGAAACCAAACCCTGGACTCGGTGGTGGTGGTTAGGAAACAGTATTCAATCTGAAACGCTTCCGGAGGTAATGGAACAGTACAAGCAAGCCGGTCTGGGAGGCCTTGAGATTACTCCTATTTATGGCGTAAAAGGGTATGAAGAGCAGTTTGTGGATTTTCTTTCCCCTCAGTGGGTGGATTTACTTGAATCTACTCTCCGCATTGCTGATTCAATGAATATAGGAATAGATTTGGCAAATGCTTCGGGCTGGCCTTTCGGTGGTCCTTGGATCGGCCCGGAACATGCTTGTAAACGGTTGGTTTATAAAAAGTATCATTTTAGCGGAGGGCAGGAGATTAAACATTCGGTTAATTTCGAACAAGAACCTTTGTTAAGAGCTGTTCGCCGAAATGTTAGTATGGATGATATTCAATTTCCGATAAGCAAGAACGATGGTTTGCAAAAACTAGCCCTTGCACAGGTCCGTTTTCCACGAAAACTTCCGTTGGTCAGTCTTATGGCATATTCAAACACAGAGAAAATTGTCGAACTAACCGATAAAGTGAATGAGAATGGAGATCTCAATTGGGATGCACCTGCGGGGGAGTGGGAGGTTTATGCGTTCTTTCAGGGGTGGCATGGGAAGATGGTTGAAAGAGCAAGCCCTGGAGGAGAAGGAAATGTGATCGATCATTTTTCAGTGGAGGCTCTTTATAAGCACTTGCAGGTTTTTGATTCTGCCTTCTCCGGGAAAAATTTGGAATTTCTTCGTGCCTTTTTCAACGATTCGTATGAAGTGGATGATGCTGACGGTGAATCAGATTTTACCCCTGAATTTTTCGAAGTTTTTCAAAATCTTCGTGGATATGATTTGCGGTTGCATTTTCCTGCTCTTCTCAGTGATGATAATAGGGATTATCAACAAAGGGTTTTATGTGATTACCGCGAAACCATTTCAGACCTTTTACTTGAGGAGTTTACCATCCCATGGAAAAATTGGGCACATGATAACGATGCCATTATTAGGAATCAGGCCCATGGTTCTCCTGCGAATATACTTGACTTATATGCAGCAAGCGACATACCTGAAACAGAATCTACAGACCTTATGCGAATAAAATTTGCTTCCTCGGCATCACATGTTTCCGGCAAAAAGTTAACATCCGCAGAAGCTTGTACGTGGCTGGATGAACATTTTCATGCTACACTAGGCAAGGTTAAGGAAAATATAGATCGTTTTTTTTTAGGAGGAGTTAACCATATTTTTTATCATGGTACAACTTATTCTCCTCCGGATGAGAAATGGCCCGGATGGCTTTTTTATGCTGCTGTTCATTTTGATCCAGTTAATCCATTTTGGAATGATTTTAAATCGTTCAATCAGTATGTTACATGTTGCCAGTCATTTCTTCAAACCGGTAAACCGGATAATGATATTTTGATCTATTTCCCAATTTATGACAGATGGTCAAAACGCTTGGAGTCAGGTATTTTGCTCGATCATATGAGCGGAGCAGAAGGGCAAACTACAGCTCGTAATCTTGCTATACAACTATACAACCACGGATATTCTTTTGATTTTATCTCTGACAAACAAATATTAAATCTAACTTTTAATAAAAGTATTGTTGTTCCAAATGGCAAGTACCAATCGATTATTATTCCAAAAACGAATTTTATACCTTTTGAAACGATTAATTATTTGCAAGAATTAGCTAGAAAAGGAGCTAACATAATTTTTTTAGATCAATTACCACAGGATATTCCAGGTTGGGGGAACTTGGAAAATCGACGACAAAAATATTTTGAATTAAAGGCCAATATTAATTTTTCTTTTATTGATAGCTTTGGCAATCAAAATGCTGAAATTGGTAAAGGGGCATTTTATATTACAAAAGACATTTCAACTACTCTATCCGATCTCAAAATTAAACCCGAATTTATGGTAAATGACAGTCTTGCCTATATTCGAAGAAAACTTCCCCATGGGGCTTCCTACTTTATTTTAAACAGAGACAATAAAAAAGTGGATAAATGGATTCCCTTGAATAAAAATTTTTCTGTTGTTGTTTTGTATAATCCATTGACTGGACAATTTGGAAAAGCAGCGAGCCGAAAAGATGGTTCAGTTTATTTACAACTTAATCCGGGAGAATCCTGTATTCTTGAAACATTTGATCAAAAAATTACCGTGAATGATTATCCTTATATGGAAGAAATGGCAGGTCCAATTACTTTAAATGGAAAATGGAAAATTGAGTTTATAGAGGGTGGACCCGAGCTTCCACCGGCTGTTGTATCTAGGGAACTGAAGCCGTGGACTGAATTTGAGGGAGAGGAGTATAAAAGATTTTCCGGCACGGCTTCCTATAAAATTTTCTTTGAAAAGCCTGAAATGATTAATAATGTGGATGCTTTGTTGCTTGATTTGGGAAAAGTCTATGAAAGTGCAGAAGTAATTTTAAATGGGAAGAAGTTAGGTCACTGCCTGAATCATCCTTATGTTTTGGTTATAGATATTAATTTGTTGGATGAAATCAATGAGCTGGATGTTAAGGTGAGTAACCTGATGTCCAACCGAATTGCATGGATGGACAAGATGGGTATTAATTGGAAAAAATTCTATGACATTAATTTCCCTGCCAAGAAAGAAGAAAATGTAGGAGAAGATGGTTTATTCAATGCGGCGGCTTGGAAACCTTTTGATTCAGGTTTGGAAGGTCCCGTAAGATTGACTCCGCTTAAGTTTAAGAATTTTTGATTGTCATGAAGAAAGTAATCTATTGAAGATTAATAATAGATGCCAATTTAATTTTTGTCTATAGGCAATGGAATAATTTAAGATTTTGAATCTCAGTTTTATTTAAACATCGGGAGGAATATAAATGCATTTTAGAAAAAAAAACAAATAAGAGTCTATCCTTTTTCGTTTTTGCTTCTTTCTTTATAATAATAGTTTCCTTTTCCTTGCTAAAGGCGGCAAACCCTTCAAAAAATTCACTGCTATGGCCAACAATAACTGCTGAAAACAAACCTTGTGCCTATTGGTGGTGGATGGGGAGTACAGTAAATAAGAAAGATTTAAAAGTTCTATTAGAAAAGTATAATCAAGTTGGATTAGGAGGAACCTTGATTACACCAATATATGGTGCTAAAGGTTATGAGGATGAATACATTGATTTTCTTACACCTAAATAGGTAGAAATGTTGGCATACACATCGAAGGTATCACATCAGTTGGATATGACCGTAGACCTTCAAGCAGCTACTGGATGGAACATGGGAGGCCCCTGGGTAAGCTTTGACGACGCGTCTAAACGAGTGGTATTGGAAACATACTCTTTGCAAGGTGGTCAAAAAATGCAAGATCCAGTAAAACATATACAAAAACCTTATACGAATTTGAAGGAACAACCCAGACAACCGATTTGTGTAAATTCCTTGCTGCACAGGGAGACTTTGGAATGGGTTAGATATAAAAAGGTCTTACCCTTACCCTTCTCTCGCTAATGGCATATTCAGCAGAGGGGAAGACACTCGGTTTAACGGATAAAATAGAAAAAGATGGTGAATTAGATTGGATTGCCCCGTCTGGCGAATGGAAGTTATATGCATTATTTTTGGGGACAGGGGGCAATACCGTAGAACGCGCTGCACCGGGAGGAGTAGGATGGATGATTGATTATCTTTCAACTGGCCCCATGGTACTTCAGATGAACCAATTTGAAGAGGCTTTTTCACAGGCTGGTTATAAATAAAAGAGTTGATAAGGGCTTTTCATGATGATTCTTTCGAGCAGAATACAGAATACTGGACCAAAGACCTGTATCAGGAATTTAAGAAGTTGCATGGGTATGACCTGCGAAGGCATTTACCTGCACTGTTTGGAGAATGGCCTGCACAGAAAGTAGGACGAGTGAAGAGTGATTATCGTGAAACTGTTTCTCAATTAATTATTAATAAACATACAATTCCTTGGAATAAATGGGCCAATGAAAGGGGAGTTAAGATAATAAATCAAGCAGCCGAAGGCAGTCCTGCCCATCCTCTTGATAACTGGGGTGCCTCCGACCAACCAGAAAACACAGGTGCATTCCCAAGAAATATATATTCGACGATAGCCTCTTTGGCTGGTCATGTAACAGGTAAGAGAATTATATCGCAAGAGACCGCTACGATAATGCTCGGACATTTTCACATTTCATTGGCCGATATTAAAGATATTGAAGTAGATAAAATATTTTTGAATGGAGCTAATAAAATTTACTACCATAGTGCGACCTATTCTCCTGCTAAAGCAAAATGGCCAGGATGGTTGTATTATGCCCCTACACACTTTGTCCCGACCAATACGATATGGAAAGATTTTCCGAAGCTAAATAGCTATGTTTCCCATGTTTGCTTATTTCTCCAAGCTGGATATCCGGATAATGACCTCTTGTTATATTATCCAATTTATGATATGTGGTATACAGAGGAGAAAGGATTGCGTTTCCATACGTTTCATATGATAAGGAACGTTGGGGACCTCGAGACCACCACAACTTCTCTGATAGATAATGGATATACTTTTGACTACATTTCTGACCGACAAATAATGGAAACTACTTATAAGGATGGACGACTAATTACTGGTGGTGAAAACGATTACCGGGCTGTGGTAATTCCTTCCGTTCACTATTTATCTGTTGAGACCCTGGAATACTTGATAGATTTGGCTGAAGAGGGCGCAACCATAATATTTTCAGGAGGTCTTCCCAAAGACGTTCCGGGATTCGGTCAGCTTGAGGAGCGGCAACGCAAATTTCAAAAACAATTAGAGCGTTTAGAAGTCCTTCGAAAAAGCAAAGATTTTCAAGGAAAGATTCTTTTGAACCAGGGAGATAAAGGAGAAATTTTGCCCCGGGAGTCAAATATTTCTCGTGAGTCAATGGTAAAGGACGGATTGAAATTTGTTCGCCGTTCCTACGAAAATGGGTATTATTACTTTATCAAGAATACAAATGACCATGCTATAAATAAATTTGTAACCCTTGCCAGGGATGCTGAATCGATAGGAATTTTTGATCCATTAAATGAGACAACTGGCATGGCAGCTATCAGAACGGACAAGCAGGGAAGAACCGAGGTATATTTACAGTTAAAGCCTGGTGAGACCTGCATTCTACAAACATTTCGTCAAAAAGCTGAGGGGCCAGAATGGATATACGTCAAGGAGTTGAATGGTGCTCGGGTTATTAATAATTGGGATGTAAACTTTGTTGAAGGGGGGCCAACGATTCCGCCCGACTTCTCCACTGTTGAACCAAAACCCTGGACAGAGAAAGGAGGGAAAGAAGCAGAGTGGTTTGCCGGCACTGCCCAATATTCAACATTTTTGGAAAAACCTTCAAATTCCGCCGCCAATGAATGGCTACTTGACCTTGGTGAGATATATCACAGTGCAGAAATAGAGGTCAATGGGCAACACGTTGCTACATTGATAACACCTCCTTTTAAAGTAAATATTACTGACGCACTTCAGCAGGGGAAAAACAATCTGACAGTAAAAGTTACCAATTTAGCAGCCAATCGAATAAGATATATGGAACAAAAAGGCATTGAACAGGAACACTTTTACAATATCGGCTTATCTTTTGGCAGATATGGCGGATTGGGTGATGCATCTCAATGGTCTGTTATTGAATCTGGTTTGAAAGGCCCTGTTCAATTGATACCGGCAGCCAGATAAATCCTTTAAATACAAATTAAGAGAACCGTACAAGGTATTGAATTGACAATCATTAAGGAGTTTTAAAATCAGAGGCGGCGGACTGGATTAAAATGATATCATAATTTATTAAATTGAACTTTTTAGTTCAAAGTCAAAATGAATTAACTCAAAAAGATGACAAATAAACTAATAGGTATAATCGCATAGGTCGCACTTTTCAAACTACTGTATTTAGCCTAATAGGGTTATTTTGTACCATTCTTTTTATGAGGTTATCGAATATACCATCCATATTTCCACGTCTATTATTCCTGTAATGAAACTCGTTGAGGTATCCTTGCAAACGTTCTTCGGTACAATGATGGTGGATTCCCCGAAGCCAACCTTTAAGGTTCATTATGTGATTGTGGATTTCCGGCAATCCTTTTCCTTTATCAGATTTCACCTGTTCCAACTTTGGGTAATCCTTTTTCATCGGAATGTACCCAGTCCATTCATCGGTAATTATTCGTGCATCTTTTGAGATGTGGGCGTTGAAGAACGGTTCGAATGATTTAGCTGAAGCATCTTTTATCATCCTGGCATAAGCCCTGCCCATCCCTCCTTCAACTATTTCGACCGCCACTATTACCAACTTTTTCTTGCCTTTACATCGGCCTCGTTTACCCTCTTCTTCCCCTCCGACCAAAAACTCATCAACACACACAACCCCTTCAAGCGGGTAACTCGCCGTGCTTTGCATAGCTTGCTGTACCTTCCATTTGAACTCCCAGCAAGTCATCTGCCTCAACTCAAACTCGTGTGATAGCTCCAATGATGACATTCCTTTTTTCTTTGTTGCTATCTTGAATGCAATATGAAATGCCAATAGTAACGAAAACTTACACTTGTCAAACATTGTTCCCGCAGTTGGGCTTTCATAAAACTTACATCGGGTACACCTTCTCGAAAATGGTTTCTTGCCATTGCAATAGTTGGTACTTCCGCACTTTTTGCACTTATATCCATCTTCCCATTTAATGTCAGCTATGTAACGATAACAATCTTCATCACTGCCGAATGCCCGGTTAAACTTTATTGAGTTCACGCCGATAAATTTATTTGACCTACCCATATTGCAAAGTTAGAAACTTTACAATAATTGGTGCGACCTAACCGCTTATACCTATAAACTAATAGTATTATTCGTAATAGGTACCTTCCTTTTTTCTTGTTCTGTTGAAGATAAAGACAGGTCTGGAGAATCCAACATAAATACAGGCAAAGCTTACACCTATTGGTGGTGGCAAGGCAATGCCGTTGATACGGCAAACATAGCATATAACCTTGAGATGATGGAAAGTGCCGGAATTGGTGGAGCTCACATTGTACCAATCTATGGAGTCAAAGGAGAGGAAGATAAGTTTTTGAAATACCTGTCTCCAGAATGGGTTAATATGGTAAAATACACATCCCAAAAGGCAGGAGAACTGGGGATGGAGATTGACATGACCCTTGGCACTGGTTGGTGCTATGGTGGGAGTTGGGTGGAAAACAAAAACGGAATAATGAGTGCCCGGATTGACAAAATGGAGAATTGTAATTCCAACATGACCATTGATTTAACCTCAACAGCCAACTATCCTGTAGATACTGTTCTGTATGTTTTGGCTGATTGTGAGGATGGTAAGAGGGTAGATATGACTTCATCTGTTTCTGCCCAGGAAATTATCATTCCGGATACCATAACGCAAGCCACTATTTATGTTTTGCGGATGTTTGGGCCTATGGCCAGAGTAAAACGTGCAGCCCCCGGTGCTGAAGGACCTATGCTAAACCCATTGTCAGTCAGCTCATTTGAAGCTTATGTAAAACCTTACGAAGATGCTTTTCAGGACAGTTTAGGTAATTCCATAAGTTCGATATATCACGATTCTTATGAGTATTACGGTGCAAAATGGAGTGTTGAACTTCTGGACAAGTTTGAGTCGAACCGAGGATATAAACTTCAGGAATTTCTCCCGGAGCTGCAGGATAAAGGGAAAACGGATTTATCCCGCAGAGTATTTGCCGACTACCGCCAGACAGTTTTTGAATTACACAGAGATTATATACAAGCAGTGAAAAATTGGGCAGATAAAAATAATGTAACCTTCCGGGACCAGGCACATGGAAGTCCCACAAACTGGCTGGATGTTTATGCCATTGCAGATATCCCGGAGACCGAATCCTTTGGCTCTTCACCATTTAAGATTCCTAAGTTTGACCGGGATAGTAATTATATAAGCATACAAAACGTGCCGAATTCGGATGTTTACAAATTTGCCTCATCTGCGGCACATGTTAGCGGTAAACCTTTGGTTTCTAGCGAAACTCATACCTGGCTCCGTGAACATTTCAGGGTAGCACTGTCTCATTGTAAACCGAAGCTCGATAAATTTTTTGTTTCCGGGATTAACCATGTTTACTATGTTGGCACAGCTTATTCACCGAAGGAAGCATCCTGGCCGGGATGGCTTTTTTTATGCTTCCACAAATTTTGCCCCCTCCAACAGCCAGTATGCTCATTTCTCTGCACAAAATAAGTATATTGAAAATTGTCAAAAAATATTGCAATCAACGAATCCGGATAATGAAATAGTGGTTTATTTTCCATTTCAGGATATCCTTCATACCTGCAATGTAGATAAGGACATCTTGTTAACAATAAATGTACATAATCCGGAAGTATGGTTTTATAACACCGAATTTCAAAAGACGCTTTCAATATTAAAAGATAATGGATTTGGTTATGATTATATCTCCGACTTACAGTTGATAAACAGCAATGCTACAGAAAGTGGGTTAAAAACAATTAATAATACATATAAAACACTTATTGTTCCAAAATGTGAGTATATACCCATCAGCACGATGGAAAAACTGACCGCACTTTCAAAAGCAGGAGTTCCTATTATTTTTCTTGAAAATTTACCTGAGAAATACAGCGGATATAGCCCTGCTCAAGAATCAGCGGTTTTACTGGAGGGAATAAAACAGCAAATACAGGGATCATCTGTGGCAAACCTGAAAATAATTAATCTCGATAAACTATCCGGTCAACTTGCAGCGTGGAAAAACAAACAGGAAGAACTGGCTTTGCACAAATTGGATTTTATACGGAAAAAAGACGATAGTGGGTGTATTTATTTTATTTCAAATTTGAATAGCGGGAAAGATATAAACAGCTACATCCCCATTGCCACAAATAGTAAAGAATATATTTTTTATAACCCCTTGACAGGGAAAAAGGGGAAAGCTGAAGTAAAAAAAGCAGGCAATGAGAATTCGGTATTACTTCAATTGAAGCAGGGACAATCTCTTTTCCTTTTTGCTAATAGTACGAAATCAAATCTCACGGAATGGGAATATACCGGGCAAGAGAAAAATAAAATTCGCTTATCCGGAAACAGGTAAAATTGAACAGGCATCTTATAATATTGCAGACGGGCGCACAAAGGTACCGTTGAATCTGGAATCGAACGATGCTGTGTTCGTTGTTTTCCGTAAGAAAGCCACTTCGTCATCTCTTACGTTGACACAACCGGTGGAAACACAACTCGCTGTGATTGCTGGTCTCTGGAATGTCAGTTTCCAACCTAACCGTGGGGCACCTGCCCGAATCGTCCTTGATAAACTTACTCCGTGGAATGAAAACTCCAACCTTGGAGTAAAATATTTCTCAGGAACGAGAAGTTACACAAAAACCATTCAGGCTCCTGCAGGTTGGTTTAAAGAGGATACCCAAATCTGGCTTGACTTGGGAAAGGTGAAAAACCTTGCTGAAGTAGTTATCAATGGTAAATCATTGGGAATAGTCTGGAAAACGCCTTTCCGGGTAAATGTAACAGATGCATTGAAACCCGGTGAAAATATTCTGGTAACAAAGGTTACTAATCTTTGGGTAAACAGGCTTATTGGTGACCAGCAACCCGACAATACGAAAAAGATAACTTATACAACGCAGTCATTCTATTATGCTAATTCACCACTCTTACCATCTGGGCTATTGGGGCCAGTGAAAATTGTTAGATTATCAAAAAACGACCATTAATGTTTCTCTGAAATAAACAATAAGAAATACAAATAAAAACAAGAAGATCACAAGGTATGCTGCTATCCGTTATTATTGGGCTTTTGTCAATATTCAATATCGCGTTTCCGCAAAATGGGAAAAAATCGGAAAATCAGCAAAAATTAAAACATTATGATATAGCTACGTATGTGTGACCGGCATATCATCCCGATGACAGAGCAAAAATCTTCTGGCCTATGGGGATTGGCGAGTGGGAAACAGTCATAAAAAACAAGCCCAAGTTTGAAGGGCATAAACAACCCCAGCATCCACTGTGGGGATATGTTAATGAGGCTGATCCCTATGTGATGGAAATGGAGATCAATGCAGCAGCAGATCATGGGATCAACGTATTTATCTTCGACTGGTACTGGTACGACGGCATGCCTTTTCTGGAAGGGCAGCTGGATGATGGATACCTGAAGGCCAGAAACAACGGCAGGTTGAAATTTTATCTGATGTGGGCCAATCATAATGTGAATATGACTTGGGATAAGCGTAATGCCGGTTTGCCAAATGATCAGCAATTCAGGAAGAAAAATTTCATTGTTCTAACAAACTGACAACACTTAAATATCATTGGCTAAAAGGGCTGACTTATCGGGAACATAAGATAAATTATGTGGAGGCAAATGAAACGGTGCGGCATATAAATACCAAAGAAGAAAAGAAACAACGCTTTGTACATATTACCGACCTTGATATAAACGGAGACATGTGTGATGGAATTAGTTTTACGGGAAGGCTGCGACAAAAGATAGAAAACGAAGGTTTTAATACTCAGAAAAACCAAGGATATGCTTTGCAACACAAGTTTTCAAGGGTTAGTTTTACGGCGTTGAAAAACTATTACCAATGTCTTCAAATAGCACACATTATAAATCAGTTAGTTGAAGCAAGCCAGGTGATAAAATCCTTAGCCAATGAAACTAAAGAAAGTTCCATCAAATATTTATGGGAAAGGCTTAAAAGCTTTTTGTTTGAAATAAAAGCTAAGAAAGATGAGCTATTAAAACTTGTTTCAAAGCTTTTTCAGATAAGGCTAACCTGATAAAGTTATGGGGATGTCCTACTCCGTAAATCAGGAAAAAACACCTATAAAAAGGAAAGGGGACAAAAGAATAAAATCAAAGTACGGAAACAATTTTTTTACGGTGGTTGTTATCACTCGTAAAGTGAGGGTATTGTGGTTAGTTTTTTATCTGTCTGTAACCACCAGAAAAAATTCTTATTACTGAATCGCTGCCGCTAAATGTTTTTCATGGTAAAGTGGGTAAAGGACTTTCTGTCGAAATGTCGGTAAAACATGGCCCGGTTACGCTGCTTTTGGTCGCGGAGAAAACCGATGGAAACCTTATACTTCTTGTGGTTGAAGGAGAGTTGGTTCCCGGACTAATTCTTGAAATTGGAAATACAAACAGTCGTTATAAATTTCCAATAGGAGCCCGAAAATTTGTAAATAATTGGAATATTCATGGACCAGCACATCATTGTGCTGTCGGTATTGGTCATATTGCATCCAAAATAAAAAAACTGGGTGAATTACTGGAGATGGAGGTCGTACAAATTTGTTAGTAACTTAAAACTAACCCGGATAAACCGGAAGATAAAAGATAAAAGTAAAAAAGATAAGCAGCACAGTCGAAGCATAGTTCACTTTAAGTAGGGCTTGCTGAGAAAGTAGCCATATTGTTGATAATCAAACGCATATGTTGATAACTTCATGGTTTAAAAGTAGTAAAAATGCAATGGAAATACTATTTTTAGTAAATTAACATTGCACCTATGAT
>Ga0307991_1001007_pt1 | contig 20100 bp, 17 predicted proteins | sample EllFjometagen131_FD_203146 | JGI IMG/M metagenome (GOLD analysis project Ga0307991, IMG submission 203146) | Marine microbial communities from Ellis Fjord, Antarctic Ocean - #131 | ecosystem: Environmental > Aquatic > Marine > Unclassified | place: Southern Ocean | collected 2014-10-08 | reverse complement strand
TGGTTATGATAGCGAGAGGGAAACACCTGGAAACATTTCGAACCCAGAAGTAAAGTCTTTCAGCGCTGAAAGTATTGGATGGGCAGCTGTCTAAGAGGATAGGACATAGCCAAGCTTTAAATATATTAAAGCAATGGGTGATTTATGATTGAAAAACGATTTATAATTTATTGTTTTAATAAAAACAGCTTAGTTATGATAGCGAGAGGGAAACACCTGGAAACATTTCGAACCCAGAAGTAAAGTCTTTCAGCGCTGAAAGTATTGGATGGGCAGCTGTCTAAGAGGATAGGACATAGCTAAGCTTTTAATTTTAAATAAAGGCTATAGACAATAAATTTTTGGATTTATTGTTGATGGCCTTTATTAGCGACAGATTATATGTGAATTAGCTTGACAAAAAGTGGAAAGTATAATATAATAAGTTGCTCTTGAATAAATTTTGGAGGTGCAAAGAATGAGAATTACTGTACAATTAGAGTGTACTGAGTGTAAAAGAAGAAACTATAGTACAACTAAAAACAAGAAGAATACAAAAGAAAGATTGGAATTAAAGAAATATTGTAAGTTTGACAAAAAAGTCACAATGCATAAAGAAGTTAAATAATTTTATTTAATGCAGGTCCATGGCTCAATTGGTAGAGCATCGGTCTCCAAAACCGAGGGTTGCGGGTTCGATTCCCTCTGGACCTGCCATTTTTATATTTTGGAGTTGGGGGTATTTTTGTGAAAAAATTTTTAGAAGAAGTAAGAGGAGAATTTAGTAAAGTGATTTGGCCTGGAAAAGTGAAAGTGATTAATGCAACTACATTGGTTATACTGCTAAGTATAGCAGTGGGAATTTATTTAGGTGCATTTGATTTGGTTTTTTCTAAATTATTGAGTTTTATTGTAAGATAGAAAATGGAGGTAGTTTTTTAAAAATGATTCAAAAAAGGCTTGAAAAAAAATGGTATGCAATACATACTTATTCTGGTTATGAAAAAAAAGTTAAAACAGATTTAGAGAAAAGAGTTAAAAATTTAAATTTGGATGAAAAAGTTTTTAGAATAGTTGTGCCAGAAGAAGAAAAAATAGAAATAAAAAGAGGAAAGCCAAAAAAAGTATTTAGGAAAATGTTTCCTGGGTATGTTTTGGTTGAAATGGAAGTTTTGAAGGAAGAAGGAACAGAAGGAATTGGATACTGCGTTGATAGTGAAGTTTGGTATGTTATAAGAAATACAGCGGGAGTAACTGGTTTTGTAGGTATAGGTTCGGATCCTTCACCGTTAGAGGAAAAAGAAATATCTCATTTATTAGGTGAAACAGCAAAAGTGGATGGGAAGATTGAATTAGGATTTGTTGTAGGAGATAAAGTCGAGATTAAAGAAGGAGCTTTTGAGGGAAGAATAGGAGAAGTTTCAGAAATAGATTTTGAACAGCAACATGTAAAAGTTATGGTAGATTTATTTGGAAGGATGACACCAGTTGAAGTTAGGTTTGATGGAGTCATAAAAAAATAAGTGGGAGCATTTAAATGCGTTGACCACAAAAATTTCGGAGGTGCGAAATAATGGCAAAAGAAGTGATAGGGAAAATAAAATTACAATTAGATGCAGGGAAAGCTAATCCAGCTCCACCAGTAGGTCCTGCTTTAGGGCAACATGGTGTTAATATAATGGAATTCTGTAAAGCGTTTAATGCAAAAACAAAAGATAAAATGGGATATGTTATACCAGTGGAAATTACAGTGTATAAAGATAGAAGTTTTACTTTTATTACAAAAACACCACCGGCATCTGATTTGATAAAGAAAGCTTTGGGTGTTAAGAGTGGAGCTGCAAATTCAAAAACTGAGGTTGCAGGAACTTTGACATTAGCAAAAGTTCAAGAGATAGCTGAAACAAAAATGCAGGATTTGAATGCAGGGTCAATTGAGGCAGCAATAAAGATTATATCAGGTACTTGTAGAAGTATGGGAGCTAAGATCGAAGGCTAAGTATATTTATATTAGTGGTAGGGTGACCGTTGAACCACAAGGAGGAGAAAAATGTCAAGAAAAGGAAAAAAATATTTAGATGTAGCTAAAAAAGTTGATAATATGAAATTATATGGTTATAAAGAAGCATTAGAATTATTAAGTGGGCTTAAAACGGCAAATTTTTTAGAGTCGGTTGAAGTTTCTTTGAAATTAGGAGTAGATTCGAGACATGCTGAACAACAGGTTAGAGGAACAGTTGTTTTGCCAAATGGAACAGGAAAGAACATAAAAATATTGGCATTGACATCAGCAAAAGAAGAAGAAGCTAGAAATGCTGGAGCAGATTATGTTGGGTCAGATGAGTATGTAGAGAAAATCAAAAAAGGATGGCTTGATTTTGATATGATAATAGCTACTCCGGACATGATGCCTAAATTAGGTAGATTAGGTAAGGTTTTAGGTCCGAAAGGATTAATGCCAAATCCTAAATCTGGGACAGTAACTCCTCAAATAGGAAAAGCTGTTGAAGAATTTAAAAAAGGTAAATTAGCTTTTAAAGTTGATAAATTTAATATGATAAATGTTGGAATTGGAAAAGTGAATTTTGATTATGAAAAAATCAAAGAAAATTTTGATACTTTATTAAAGAAAATAATAGAATTAAAACCAAAGGAATCAAAAGGACAATATTTAAGAAGAATTTCAATTGCATTAACAATGAGTCCAGGTATAAAAATTGATCCTTTATTACTTCAAAAAGAACTAGAATCAAAATAGAACCACAGACAGTAGGGGCGTAGAGCGTAAATCCTACCGAGGTTAACCAAGTAAATTATAATTTACATAGATTGGATAACCTCCCTGTTTGGGAGGTTATATTATTTTATAAGGAGGTGAATAATTGTGGCAAATCAAAAAAAAATAGATGCTGTTAAAGTATTGAGAGAGAAAATAGAAAAAGCAAAGTCAATAGTATTTGTTGACTATCAAGGAATAACAGTTAATGAAGATACAGATCTTAGAAAAAAGATGAAAGAGTCAGGAACTGAATATTTAGTAGCTAAAAATAAATTAGTGGAAATTGCTTTGAAAGAAGCGGGAATAGAAGATGACTTTAAAGATGTTTTAAAAGGAACATCATCATTTGCAATAGCATATGACGATGTAGTAGCTCCAGCTAAAATAGCTTATGAATTTGGTAAAGGAAAAGAGTTTTTTAAAATTAAAGCAGGATTATTAGATGGAAAAAGAATGGAACTTAATGATGTAATGACTTTAGCTAAATTACCGTCAAGAGACGAGTTGTTAGCAAAATTATTATTTGTTATCAAAGGCCCAATATCAAAACTTGGATATGCACTTAATGCATTAAAAACAAAAAAAGAAGAAGAAGAGGTTGCAGAGTAATCTCTCATATAAAAAAATAGGAGGAAAATAAATGGCATTTAATAAAGAACAATTTATAGAAGATTTAAAGGCAATGACTGTATTGGAAGTTGCAGAATTAGTATCAGCATTAGAAGAAGAATTTGGAATAGTAGCAGCAGCAGCAGTAGCAGCAGGAGGAGCAGCAGGAGGAGCAGCAGCGGAAGAACAAACTGAATTTAATGTAATGTTACTTTCAGCAGGAGATAAAAAAATAAAAGTAATTAAAGCAGTAAGAGGAGCAACTGGATTAGGATTGAAAGAAGCAAAAGGATTGGTTGATGGTGCACCAATAGCAGTAAAAGAAGGACTTTCTAAAGAAGATGCTGAAGCATTAAGAGCAGAATTAGCAGAAGCGGGAGCAACTGTAGAAGTTAAATAATTAAAATAATAAGAAAAAATAATGAAGGCACTCTTAACAGAGGAGTGTCTTTGTTATTTTTAGAAATTAAAAATTAATATTAGATGATAATAAAAAGTCATTTAATATTAATTTTTAATATTAATTGATTTATGAGGGGAGAGAAGATGGGAAAACTTATAGATAGGCAAAATTTTGAAAGTATTAAACCTAGAGGAGAAATGCCTCATTTTTTAGCGTATCAATTAAACTCATATGAGGATTTTTTACAATCAAAAAAAACTTCAAATGCACGAGAGGAAAAAGGTTTAGAAGGAACATTTAATGAAATATTTCCAATTGAATCAGCAAATGGAATTGTAAGAATGGATTATTTACACTATGAATTACATGAAAATGAATATCCATTAAATGATGAGCTAGAATGTAAAAAAAGAGGAAAAACTTATTCAGCTTCATTGAAGGTGAAATTAAAGTTGACGAATAATAAAACAGATGAAATTCAAGAAGCTTTAGTTTATTTTGGTGAAATTCCGTTAATGACAGAAAGAGCAACTTTTATAATTAATGGAGCAGAAAGAGTTGTTGTTGCACAGTTACATAGATCGCCAGGAGTATCTTTTAATAAAGAAATAAACAAAAAAACTGGAAAAGAGTTGTATGCTGGTAAAGTGATTCCTTATAAAGGGACTTGGTTAGAATTTATGACTGATAAGAACGATTTGTTGAATGTAAGAATTGATAGAAAACGAAAAGTTTCAGCAACAGTATTTTTAAAGGCTATTGGTTTTTTTGAATCAAATGAAGAAATAATGGATACATTTTTAACTACAAAAAAATTAAATTTAAAAGAGCATGTAGAGAAATATCATGAAAGAGAAGATTTAATAAGTGAATTGAGAACAAAAGTAGAAGGAAGTTTTATAAAAGAAGATATAATTGATGAAGAAACAGGAGAAATTTTAATCGAATCAAAAAAAGAAATTACAGAAGAAACATTGACAGCATTAATTGACATAGATATTGAAAATATAACTTATTGGGAAGTAAAACCAGAAGATGTTATTTTAGCAAATTCAATTTTAACAGACACAACAACTGATTCAGATGAAGCCGTTGTGGAAGTTTTCAAGAAGTTGAGACCAGGAGATTTAGTAACAGTAGATAGTGCAAGAAGTTTAATCGAACAAATGTTTTTTAATGAGTATAGATATAATCTTGCAGATGTTGGAAGATATAAATTGAATAAAAGATTAAAAATAAATGTTGATGAATCAAAAAAAATATTAGTTAAAGATGATGTTGTTCAAATAATTAATTATATTAGAAATTTATATAATGGTGAAGGTGTAACAGATGATATAGATAATTTATCAAATAGAAGAGTTAGAGGTGTTGGTGAATTATTAATGATGCAATTAAAAAGTGGTATGGCAAAAATGGAAAAAATGGTAAAAGAAAAAATGACAGTACAAGAAATAACTGCATTGACTCCGCAATCATTATTGAATACAAGACCATTAAATGCAATGATATTAGACTTTTTTGGAAGTGGACAATTATCACAATTTATGGATCAAAGTAATCCATTAGCAGAATTAACTCACAAAAGAAGAATAAGTGCTTTGGGACCAGGTGGACTTTCTAGAGAAAGAGCTGGATTTGAAGTGCGAGATGTTCATAATTCACATTATGGAAGGATTTGTCCAATAGAAACTCCAGAAGGGCCAAATATTGGTTTGATTGGATCTTTGGCGACGTTTTCAAAAGTTAACAAATATGGATTTATAGAAACACCATATATAAGGATTAAAGATGGAAAAGCACAATTAGATAAAATTGATTATCTAGCGGCAGATGAAGAAAAAGGATTATTTATAGCTCAGGCAGATACAAAAATAGATGATGAAGGTAATATATTAGATGATGAAGTTGTTTGTAGATATGATGATGAAAACATTACTCTTTCAAAAGAAAAAGCAGATTATTTAGATGTATCTCCAAAGCAAGTAGTATCAGTATCAGCGGCATTAATTCCATTTTTAGAACATGATGATGCAAATAGAGCCTTAATGGGATCAAATATGCAAAGACAATCAGTGCCACTATTAAGAACAGAAGCTCCTTTTGTTGGGACTGGAATTGAAAGAAAAGTTGCAATAGATTCATGTGCGGTTATGATTTCTAAAGTAGATGGATTAGTAATAGAATTAGATGCAAGTCATATAGTAATTGAAACTGATGAAGGAAAAAAAGTTAGATATAGATTTTTGAATTTTGAAAGATCTAATCAAGCAATGTGTTTACATCAAAAACCTTTAGTAGATTTAGGTGACAGAGTAAACAAAGGAACATTATTATGTGATGGACCTTCAACTCAGGGTGGAGATTTAGCATTAGGAAGAAATATCTTAATAGCTTTTATGCCATGGGAAGGTTATAACTATGAGGATGCTATTTTAGTAAGTGAAAGACTAGTAAAAGATGATGTGTTTACATCAATTCATATAGAAGAATATGAGGTCGAAGCGAGAACGACTAAATTAGGAAATGAAGAAATAACAAGAGAAGTCCCAAATGTAGGAGAAGAAACATTAAAAAATCTTGATGAGGGTGGAATAGTAAAAATTGGAACTCAAGTAAAGGCTGGAGATATTTTAGTTGGAAAAACTACTCCTAAAGGAGAGACAGAACCACCAGCAGAAGAAAAATTATTAAGAGCTATTTTTGGAGAAAAAGCTAGAGATGTAAGAGATACTTCTTTAAAATTGAAACATGGAACAAAGGGAACCGTAATAGAAGTATTAGAATTATCTAGAGAAAATGGCGATGAATTGAAGGCTGGAGTTAATAAAGCAATAAGAGTATTTTTAGCAGAAAAAAGAAAGTTAACAGTTGGAGATAAAATGTCAGGGCGACATGGAAATAAAGGAGTAATATCAAGAATATTACCAGTAGAAGATATGCCATTTTTAGAGGATGGAACACATGTTGATGTAGTATTAAATCCACTAGGAGTACCAAGTCGTATGAATATTGGACAAGTATTAGAAACACATTTAGGATTTGCAATAGGAAAGTTAGGTAAATATATAGCTACACCAGTTTTTGATGGAATTAGTGAAGAACAAATAAAAGATTATTTAGAAAAAGCTGGATATAGAAGAGATGGTAAAAGTATTTTATATGATGGGAGAACAGGAGAAAAATTTGATAATCCTATAACAGTTGGATATATGTATGTATTAAAATTACATCATTTGGCTGAAGATAAAATGCATGCAAGAGCTATTGGACCATATTCATTAGTAACACAGCAACCATTGGGAGGAAAAGCTCAATTTGGTGGACAAAGATTAGGAGAAATGGAAGTTTGGGCATTAGAAGCATATGGAGCAGCAAATATTTTACAGGAAATGTTAACTGTAAAATCGGATGATGTGGTTGGAAGAACAAAAACATATGAAGCGATAGTAAAAGGTGAAGCTATGCCAGAACCAGATTTACCAGAATCATTTAGAGTATTGGTAAAAGAATTCCAAAGCTTAGGACTGGATATTGAATTGTATGATAAAGATGACAATGTGATAAATCTAAACGTAGAAGAAGACGATGAGGACGGAATTACAGAATTTTCATTAGCTGATTTAAATAGAGAGTAAAAAAGGAGGCTTCTTTAAAATATGAGCATAAAAGATTTTGAGAAAGTAAAGATAGGATTATTATCTCCAGAAAAGATAAGAGAAATGTCTTATGGAGAAGTTACAAAACCTGAAACAATAAATTATAGAACATTGAATCCAGAAGTTGATGGGTTGTTTTGTGAAAAAATATTTGGACCAGTGAAAGATTGGGAATGTTCATGTGGAAAATATAAGAGAATGAGATATAAAGGTTTAGTTTGTGAAAAGTGTGGAGTAGAAGTGACTAAATCAAAAGTGCGTAGAGAACGAGCAGGACATATTGAATTAGCTACTCCAGTAGCTCATATTTGGTATTCTAAGGGAGTTCCCAATAAAATGAGTTTACTTATAGGGATTAGTCCAAAAGAATTAGAATCAGTTTTATATTTTGCTAGATATATAGTAGTAGAGGCAAAAGAAACTGTTTTAAAACAAGGACAAATATTAACCGAAAGAGAATATAAATTATATAAAAGTCAATATGGAGAAAAATTTAAGGCATTAATGGGAGCAGAAGCTGTAAGAGATTTATTGTCGGTAATTGATTTAGGAAAATTAGAAAAAGAATTGAAAGAAGATTTTGAAACAGTTAAAAGTCAACAAAAAAGAAAAAAATTAATCAAAAGATTAAAAGTAGTAAGAAATTTTATTAGTTCAGCTAATAAGCCACAATGGATGATATTAGAAGCATTACCAGTAATGCCAGCAGATTTAAGACCAATGGTTCAATTAGATGGAGGAAGATTTGCAACATCAGATCTGAATGACTTATATAGAAGAGTAATAAATAGAAATAATAGATTGAAAAAATTAATGAAAATACATGCTCCCGGAATAGTAATAAAAAATGAAAAAAGAATGTTACAAGAGGCCGTAGATGCATTAATTGATAATGGAAGAAGAGGAAAAGCTGTTGTAACTCAAAAAAATAGAGAATTGAAATCTTTAAGTGATATGTTAAAAGGAAAGCAAGGAAGATTTAGACAAAACTTACTAGGAAAAAGGGTTGATTATTCTGGAAGATCTGTTATTGTAGTAGGACCAGATTTGAAATTAGATCAATGTGGAATTCCAAAAAAGATGGCATTAGAATTATATAAGCCATTTATAATGAAAAAAATAGTAGGAAATGGTATTGCTGGAAATATTAAAACAGCAAAAAAAATGGTAGAAAATGCAGATGATAGAGTATGGGAAATTATTGAAGAGGTAATACAAGATCATCCAGTAGTTTTAAATAGAGCACCAACTTTACATAGATTAAGTATTCAAGCATTTCAGCCTGTTTTGATAGAAGGAAAAGCAATAAAATTACATCCTTTGGTATGTGGAGCTTTTAATGCTGATTTTGATGGAGATCAAATGGCAGTTCATTTAATGTTATCTCCAGAAGCAAAAATGGAAGCAAAAGTATTAATGCTTGCTTCAAATAATATAATAGCACCTTCAAATGGTGAACCAATTGCAGTACCTTCTCAAGATATGGTAATGGGATGTTATTATATGACAAAGGAAAGAAGAGGCGCAAAACATGAAGGTAAATTATTTGGAAATAGAGACAAAGTCCTTTTAGCATATGATAATAAGAAAATAAAAGTGCAAACATTAATAAAGGTCAAAATAAATGGAGAAATAATAGAAACTACGCCAGGAAGAATTATGTTTAATGAAATGTTGCCAGATAAAATAAAAGATTATAATGTTACTTATGGAAAAAAAGAATTAAAAGATTTAATTATGATAATATATAAGAATTTTGGTTTTACAGTAACTGCAGAAGTTATAAATGAAATTAAGAATTTTGGTTTTCATTATGGAGCCATTGCAGGAGTGACTGTAGGAATAGACGATTTAGAGATTCCAGCAAGGAAAAAAGAAATATTAGAAAAAGCAGAAAAAGATGTAGAAAATATAAATGTTTTATATAAAGAAGGAAAATTAATAAATGAAGAAAGATACAGAAGAACAATTGATGTATGGGATGCAGCAGTAAATGAAGTAACTAAAGAAATGATGGATAATTTAGATGATTTTAATCCTGTTTATATGATGGCCAATTCTGGAGCCAGAGGTAATACGAGACAGATGAGACAACTTGGTGGTATGAGAGGGTTGATGGCAGATACTCAGGGAAGAATAATCGAATTGCCAATAAAAGCAAACTTTAGAGAAGGATTAAACATATTAGAATTTTTTATGTCGTCACATGGAGCAAGAAAAGGATTGGCAGATACAGCTTTAAGAACAGCCGATTCAGGATATTTAACAAGAAGATTAGTTGATATAGCTCATGATGTAATAGTTAACCAAGAAGATTGTGGAGCTCAACATGGAATAGTTGTTTCAAACTTAGTAGTGAATGGAATAGTAATTGAAAAAATGGGTGAAAGAATATTAGGTAGAGTTTTAACAAAAGATATAATGATAGATGGTAAAGTTTTATATAAAAGAAATGAAATTATGTCAGAAGAAATGGTAGAAAAAATAAATGAATTGAAAATTGAGGCTGTAGAAATAAGAAGTCCTTTGACATGTACTTTAGAAAAAGGAGTTTGTAGAAAATGCTATGGAAGAGATTTATCAAATCATAAAGAAATATTATTAGGAGAAGCAGTTGGAGTAGTTGCTGCTCAATCAATAGGAGAACCAGGAACACAATTAACAATGAGAACATTCCATACAGGAGGAGTGGCAGAAAAAAGTGCAATTCAAGATCAAATATTTACAAAAGTTGCAGGAAAAGTAGAATTTTTTGATGTAAAATATATGATCAAAAAAGATACAAATGAAAGAGTTATTTTATCTCAGAATGCAAAATTAAAAATAGGAATTGAAGATTATGAAATCCCTTCTGGATCAATATTAAAAGTAGAAGAAGGAGAAATAGTTAAAGTGAATCAGACTTTAGTAAAAGTCGATCCATATCATGTACCTATAATAGCAGAAAAAAAAGGTATTGTAGAATATAGAGAATTATATATGAAAGAACATTATGATGCTAAATATAATGTTACAGAAAAAACAGCTATAAAACCAGCTGAACATGGAGATATTAGTCCTAAAATTATAATTTTTAGTGATGATGAAGAAAGAATAAAATTAGCAGAATATACAATTCCTTATGGAGCTTATTTATCAGTAAAAGAAGGAGAAAAAGTAGAAGAAGGGGATATTTTAGCTAAGATATTGAAAAAGGGAGAAGGAACAAAAGATATTACAGGAGGTCTTCCAAGAATACAAGAATTATTTGAAGCTAGAAATCCAAAAGGAAAAGCTATAATCAGTGAGATAGATGGAGTTGTAAAATTATTAGATAAAAAGAAAAAAGGAATGAGAGTTGTAGTAGTTACTCCAGAAGATGAAACAATGAAGGCAAAAGAATATTTAATTCCATTTGGAGAACATTTGCTTGTAATAGATAATATGAACGCAAGAAAAGGAATGAAAATAACAGAAGGAGTAATATCACCTCATGATATTTTGGCTATAAAAGGACTAGTAGAAGCAGAACAATATATACTAGAAGCGGTGCAACAAGTATATAGAGAACAAGGTGTAACAATAAATGATAAACATATTGAAGTTATAGTAAAACAAATGTTTAGAAAAGAAAAAATAATTGATCCTGGAGATTCATTATATTTATCTCAAGAAGTAATTGATAGAAATAGATTGAGAAGAGTAAATGATAAATTAATAAAGGAAGGTAAAAAAGAAATTATTTCTGAAGCTGTAATACAAGGTATAACAAAAGCAGCAGTAAATACAGAAAGTTTTTTATCGGCAGCATCATTCCAGGAAACTACAAAAGTATTGTCAAATGCAGCAATACAGGGTAAAGTAGATATATTAGAAGGATTAAAAGAAAATGTATTAATTGGTAAAAAAATACCAGCTGGAACAGGTTTTAATAAATATAAGCATTTAAAACCCCGAATATTAGATATTCCAGAAATAGAGACAGTAGAAAAATAATAGTATAGAAATGAAATAGCATCAGAAAGGATATTCTGATGTTATTTCATTTAAATTTAAAAATGGAGGGAAAATGAAACCAATAGGAATAGGATTTGGGAATATAGTAGTAGATGAAAAAATAATATCAATAGTAAGTCCAGAATCTGCTCCAAGTAAAAGATTGAAAGAAGAAGCTAGAGCTCAACATAAATTGATAGATGCTACAAATGGAAGAAAAACACGTTCATTGATAATAACAACAAGCAATCATATAATAATGTCTGCAATAAATCCTGAAACAATATCTTTGAGAATAAATGAGAAAGACGAGGTTAAATAATGATAAAAGGAAAATTATTTATTGTATCTGGACCTTCAGGAGCAGGGAAATCAACAATTACAAAGAAAATATTAAGAGAAGTAGAAAATATTTATTTGACAGTCTCAGCAACAACACGAAATCCAAGAAAAGGTGAAGTGAATGGACAAGAATATTATTTTTATTCAAAAGAAGAATTTGAAAAAGGTATCAAAAAAGATGATTTTTTAGAATATGCGTTGGTGCATGATAATTATTATGGGACTTTGAAATCAGAAGTTACCCAAAGATTGGAACTAGGGCAAAATGTATTATTAGAGATAGATGTGCAAGGTGGAGGACAAGTAAAGGAAATATTTGAAGACGCTATTTCAATTTTTATAAAAGCTCCGTCAATAGAAGAATTACAAAAAAGATTGAATGGTAGAGCTACAGATAGTGAAGAAGTGATTCAAAAAAGATTAAAAAACAGTATAAAAGAATTAACTTATGAAGAAAAATATGACTATACAATAATAAATGGTGAATTTGAAAAAGCATATCAGGAATTAAAGAAAATAATAACAGAAGTTTAAATAATAAGGAGGATAAGAATGCAAAAAATAACATTTGAAGATTTATTAGAAAAAGTTCCAAATAAATATAGTTTGTGTGTTGTAGCTGGAAAAAGAGCAAAATTACTAATGGCAGGAGAAAAACAATTAGTAGAAGTAAGGAAAAAAGAGACAATAGTTCACATAGTATTTCGTGAAATTGTAGAAGGAAAAATAGGCTTAGGAAATGAAAATAATGAAGATCATGAAGAAGATTAAGAATATACTAATTGGAGTAACAGGAGGAATAGCAGCATATAAAGTGACAACAATAATTTCAGAATTACACAAAAAAGGCTATAATGTAGATGTAATAATGACAAAAAATGCTACTGAAATAATAACTCCTTTGACATTGGAAACTTTAAGTAAAAATAAAGTATGTGTGGAAATGTTTGGAACGAATAATCATAGAGATGTAGAACATATTTCATTAGCTCAAAAAGCAGATTTGTTTTTAGTAGTGCCAGCAACATATAATATTGTGGGAAAAGTAGCTAATGGAATAGCTGATGATATGCTTTCAACTGTAATTTCTGCAACAAAAGCTCCAATTTATTTTGCTCTCGCGATGAATGAAAATATGTACAGTAATCCAATTTTATTAAATAATATTGAAAAATTAAAAAAATTGGGATATAAATTCATATCAGCAGATGAAGGACAATTGGCATGCAATACAATTGGTAAAGGTAGACTAAAAAATCCATTAGAGATATTAAAAATAATAGAAAATGAAATTATAAAAGAAAAAATATTAGTAGGGAAAAATATTATGATTTCTGCAGGAAGAACGGAAGAAGCAATAGATCCAGTTAGATATTTGAGTAATAGATCAACTGGAAAAATGGGTTATTCCTTGGCAGAAGCAGCTAGAAATTTAGGAGCTGAAGTAACTTTGATATCTGGACCTGTAAATTTAGAAGGAATTGTTGGAATTAAAACAATAAAAGTAAAAACTGCCCAAGAAATGTATGGAAAATGTATGGAAAATTATGAAAAGCAAGATATTATTATTATGACAGCTGCTGTTTCAGATTATAAAATCAAAGAATATTCTGATAAAAAAATTAAAAAGAATGGTGATGAGTTAATATTAAAATTAATTAGAAATCCAGATATATTATTGGAATTAGGTCAAAGGAAAAAAGATCAAAAATTAATCGGTTTTGCGGCAGAAAGCAATAATATTTTGGAAAATGCATTAAAAAAATTGAAAAAGAAAAATTTAGATTTAATAATTGCAAATAATACTGAAAATATGGCAAAAGATACAAATGAAATTATGATTATAAAAGATGAAAATCATATTAAAAAATATGCAAATAAACTTAAAAAAGATTTGGCATATGATATTTTAAATGAAATATCAAAACTTTAGAGAGGTGACTAAAATGTATAGAATGATGTATAAATCAAAAATTCATAGAGCTACAGTTACGGATGCTAATTTGAATTATATGGGAAGTATTACAATAGATACAGATTTAATAGAGGCAGCGGGAATTTTAGCAAATGAAAAAGTACAAGTAGTAAATAATAATAATGGAGCAAGATTTGAAACTTATGTAATTCCTGGAAAAAGAGGAAGTGGAACAATTTGTTTAAATGGAGCAGCAGCAAGATTAGCTCATAAAGGTGATATTGTAATAATAATATCTTATGGTTATTTAGATGAGAAAGAAGCAAAAAGTTTGAAACCAATAGCTGTAATGATTGATGAAGAAAATAAAATAAAAGAAGTAATAACAGGATAATGGTGATAAATAAGTGGACAAATATAATCATTATAATTATATTAAGCATTATTTTATGGGGATGTAATAACATAAAAAAAATTGAAAAAGAAAAATTCTTTTTTGGCACATTAGTGAAAATAATAGTATATGATGAAGATATAAAAAAATCTGATTTTGCAATAGAAAAAGCTTTTTTGGAAATGGAAAGAATAGATAATAAAATAAATGGTCATACTCAAAAAAGTGAAGTTGATAAAATTAATAATAATGCTGGATATTTTATAGAAATAAGTGATGAAACATTAGATTTAATTAAAAAATCTAAAGAAATTTCAGAATTGACAAATGGGAAGTACGACATAACATTAGAACCTGTTTTTGAGTTATGGAATTTTAAAGAAGGGCGAGATACATTACCTGAATCAAAAAAGATGGAAGAAAAATTGAAATTAGTAAATTATGAAGATATTATAATAGATGGAAATAAAGTAAAGTTAGTCAAAAAAGGTCAAAAGTTAGATTTATCTTCTTTTTTGAAAGGTTATGCTATATTAAGAGCCAAAAAAGAATTGGAAAAAAATGGAATAGTAGCAGGATTTATATCTTCAATCAGTAGTATTGAAGTTTTTGGTGAAAAACCAAATAATGAATTATGGAAAATTGGGATTCAAAATCCAGAAAAACCAACTCAACTTTTTAAGATATTAAATTTAAAAGATAAAGGAATCGGTGTATCTGGAGATTATCAAACGTATATAGAAATAAAAGGTAAAAAATATCATCATATTTTAAATGCAAAAACAGGCTATCCAATTAGAAAAAATAAAATGGTTTTAATTATAGCAGAAAATTCATATATTGCAGATTTGTATTCAACAGCTTTATTTACAGTAGATACAAATAGAATAATAAAAATTGTAAATGGAGTCGAAAACCTAGAAGTGATGGTTGTAGATCAAAATATGAAGATTTTTTATTCAGAGAATATGAAGAAATACTTAAAAAAGGAATGATTTGAATGAAAGAAAAATTATATTTAGTAGATTTTGATGGAACAATCACCAAAAAAGATACTTTAAGTTATATTTCAAAAAAGTTTTATTCAAAAGAAATGGATGTTTGGAAAGAAAAGAAAAGAGCAGGAACATTCAAAGTTAAAGATTGGCTAATATTATTTGAAAAAATATTTAAAACACCGAAAGAAAAATATGATGAAGTTTTAGATATATTAGAAATAGATGAAAGTTTTATAGAGTTTTCAAAAAATAATGATATTATAATAGTTAGTGGAGGTTTTGTTTATAATATTGAAAAAATACTGACTAGATATAATTTGGATAATATCAAGATATATGGAAATAAATTAGAATTTTTAGAAAACGATAGAATAAAAATAACTATGGGAAATTATAACGAAGAATGTGGTAAATGTGGAGTTTGTAAAACTAGTATATTAAAAAAATACAAAAAAGAATATAAGAAAATAATATTTATAGGTGATGGAGTTACAGATGTATGTGTATCTCAATATAGTGACTTGGTATATGCCAAAAAAGGATCATATTTAGAAAAACAATTAATATCAAAAAAGGTTCATTATATTCCTTTTGAAAAGTTTGAAGAAATAAAGGAATAATTGAATGGAAGTAAATTATAGGAAAAAAGACTATAATTAGAAATAACGAAATATTTGCTTTAAAACAAATCAAATGAGGATTTACTTATTTATATAAAAACTGTAATTATGATAAAATAGTATTTGAAATATAGAAATAAAAAAAAAGAGGAGGCAAAAAAAGTGGAGCAAGTAGTTTATTTAGTAATTTTTAGTGGAGTATTGGCATTATTAACAACAATTTTTTACACAGCAAAGGTAAACAAGTATCAAATAACAAATTCGAAGGTGGCAGAATTAACAGAAATGATTAGAGAAGGTGCAATGGCATTTTTAATGTCAGAGTATAAAATCTTAGTAGGTTTTGTTATTATTGTGGCAGTTTTATTAGGAATGTTTTTAAATCCTTTAACAGCATTAACATTTGTGATAGGTGCGATAACTTCAGCAGTAGCTGGAAATCTTGGTATGAGAATAGCAACAAAAGCAAATGGAAGAACTGCAATGGCAGCAAAAGAAGGTGGATTATCAAGAGCATTAGATGTAGCATTTGCTGGTGGAGCCGTAATGGGAATGGCAGTAGTTGGATTAGGAATTATAGGAGTATCAGTTCTTTATTTAGTATTTGATGGAGATATGGGTATTATAACTGGATTTGGAATGGGAGCTTCTTCAATTGCATTATTTGCAAGAGTTGGAGGAGGAATATATACAAAGGCAGCAGACGTTGGAGCAGATTTAGTAGGAAAAGTCGAAGCTGGGATCCCAGAAGATGATCCAAGAAATCCTGCAACAATAGCTGATAATGTTGGAGATAATGTTGGAGATGTAGCTGGAATGGGAGCGGATTTATTTGAATCATATGTTGGTTCATTAATCGCTGCAATGGCTTTAGGATCTGTAATGAGTTTGCAACATGTAATAGCACCATTATTAATAGCAGCTGTAGGAATAATAGCAAGTATTATAGCAACATTTACAGTGAAAACAAAAGATCCAAGCAAAGTACATTCAAAATTAGAAAATGGAACTAGATTAGCAGGAATATTGGCCTTAGCAGGAGCATTTGGAGTAATAAAATATTTAGGAATGGAAATTGGAATATTTTATGCAATAGTAGCAGGGCTTGTAGCAGGATTAGCAATAGCAGCAGTAACAGGATATTATACAGAAAAAGATAAAAAACCAGTAAATTCAATAGCAGATGCAGCAGAAACAGGTGGAGCTACTACAATAATTCAAGGATTGGCAATAGGAATGGAATCAACAGTTGCGCCGATATTAATAATATCAGCAGCAATATTAATTGCATTTAATATGGCAGGATTATATGGAATAGCAATAGCAGCAGTAGGAATGTTGGCAACAACAGGAATGGTAGTAGCTGTAGATGCATATGGACCAGTAGCAGATAATGCAGGCGGAATAGCAGAAATGGCAAAATTACCAAGTGAAGTAAGAGAAATAACAGATGAATTAGATGCAGTAGGAAACTCTACAGCAGCAGTAGGAAAAGGATTTGCAATAGGATCAGCTTCGTTGACAGCATTGTCATTATTTGCAGCTTATAAAGGAGCAGTAGAATTAGCAACAAATGAAGCTTTAGTAATAGATGTAACTAATCCAAAAGTAATAGTAGGATTATTTATTGGAGGAATGTTAACATTCTTATTTTCTGCATTAACAATGACAGCAGTAGGAAAAGCAGCAATGGAAATGGTAGAAGAGGTAAGAAGACAATTTAAAGAAATACCAGGTATAATGGATGGAACAGGAAAACCAGATCATAAAAGATGTATTGATATTTCAACAAATTCAGCATTAAAACAAATGATAGTACCAGGTATATTAGCAATAGCTGCACCAGTATTAGTAGGAATGTGGAGTACACAAGCTCTTGGAGGATTATTAGCAGGTGCGTTAGTAACAGGAATCTTGATGGCAATTATGATGGCTAATGCAGGTGGAGCTTGGGATAATGCTAAGAAACAAATAGAAGGTGGATACAAAGGTGATGGTAAAGGATCAGAGAGACATAAGGCATCAGTAGTAGGAGATACAGTAGGAGATCCATTTAAAGATACATCAGGACCTTCATTAAATATATTAATAAAATTAATGTCAATAGTATCATTAGTATTGGTACCATTGTTTGTATAATAAAGAAAGCGGCTTAGCCGCTTTTTTTTTATTTTTTTGTCAAATTATTTTCAAAAAAATAAAAAAAAATAAAGTTTTTTGAAAATAAAGTTGCGAAAGGAAAAAAAATGTATTATACTATATATAATAGAGGAATAATCTGTAAAAGTTGAGGTATAGTAAAAATATGATATATAAAAAAGAGGATATAGACAATTTAATTGAAAATTTGGATATAGTAGAAGTTATAGGAGAATATGTAGAATTAAAAAAAGCAGGTCAAAATTATAAGGGGAGGTGTCCGTTTCACAAGGAAAAAACTCCTTCTTTTGTAGTCAATCCAGAAAAAAACATTTTTAAATGTTTTGGCTGTGGAGAAGCAGGTAATGCTCTTAGTTTTTATGAAAAAATAAATAATCTTGAATTTATTGAAGCAGTAGAAGAATTAGCAAAAAAAAATAATTTACCTTTAACACCAATTAAAGGTGATTTTATAAAAGCAATTCAAACAAATAAGAAAAAATACCAACTATTAGAAGATGCAGCTGAATATTTTATGAATAATATATTTGAAGAAAGAAATGAAAGAGCATTTATTTATTTGAAAAATAGAGGTATGAGTGAAGAGTTTATTAGAAATTATAAATTAGGTTACGCATTAGATGATTGGAATGCATTATCTGATTTTATGCTCAAAAAAGGATATACAGAGAAAGAATTAATAGAAGTAGCTTTAATTAAAGTCGGAGAAAAAGGAAATTATGATACTTTTAGAGATCGTATTATGTTTCCAATATATTCTAAAAGTGGAAATATTATTGCTTTTGGGGGAAGAATATTAGATAATAATAAGAATATAGCAAAATATTTAAATTCGCCAGAAACAACTTTATTTCAAAAAAGCAATAATTTATATGGAATTTTAAAAAGAGGAAGCATTATTAGAAAAAGAGGGTTTTCGCTTTTAATGGAAGGATATATGGATGTGTTGTCAGCTCATAAATATGGATTTGATAATGCGGTAGCATCCTTAGGGACATCTTTTACAGATGGTCAAGCAAAGCTGTTACAAAAATATACAAAAAATATTGTATTGTGTTATGATATGGATTCGGCAGGAAGAAAGGCTACTGAAAGAACAGCTAGTATTTTAAAAAAATATGAATTTAATGTAAAGGTATTGGAACTTTCGGGGGTAAAAGATCCAGATGAATATCTACAAAAATATGGTAAAGAGAAATTTATAGAAAGTTTGAAAAAATCAAAAGAAATTTTTGATTATCTTTATTCGACTTATTCATTAGGTATAAATATGAATGAAGTTATAGAGAAAAAAAATTTAATAAATAATTTCAAGGATTTTTTTGCAAATTTAAGTGAATTTGAGTTTGGGTTATATGCAGAAAAATTAGCATTGAATATTGGATTAGAGAAAAAAATAATCGAATTAGAATTAAAACCCAAAGCTAAATTTGTTAATTATAAACAAAACAAAATAGAAATAATACCAAAAATGAAAAAAGATAAATTAGAATATGAAACAATAAAATTGATTTTAAAAAACAAAAAATATTATGATAAATTTAAAAAACTAAAAGTGAAACTAAAAATAAAAGATGAATTATACCAAAAATTATTGTCAATCATAGAAAATTCAAAAAAGGAAAATGAAATATTTGAAAAAATAAATCAAGAGAATTTATTTGATAAAAGAGAAAAAAAAGAATTGATTGATTTAATATATAGCACAGATGAAATAGAAAATGAAGAAGAGTTTTTTGAAGAATTAAATTATAGTTGGAACAAAAAAGAACAGGAAGAAAATGAAAGAGAATTAAAAATAAAGCTTTTGGATGAAAATCTTAGTTTTGAAGAAAAGAAAGAATTGTTATATAAAAGGTATGAGTTAATAAAAAAAATTAAAAATTAAAAATTATATATTAGGAGGAAAATATGAAGAAATTTTTAAAAAATGAAAATCTTTTAAAAATGATAAGAACAGCAAAAAAAAATGGCCAGATTACCTATAGTGAAATAAATGAGAATTTACCAAAAGGATTTCCTGTAGATGAAATTGATACTTTGATAGATGGATTAGAAGGGTTTGGAATTAGTGTAGTAACAGAAAAAGAAAAACAATATCAAGAATCTGTTGATAAAGGAGAAACAGGAGAAGAAATAGCTCAAAAAAATGAAAAAGTTAAAGAAAAATTAGAAAAATTAAAGACAGACAAAATTGAAACATCTACTAAAGGTAATGAAAATAATACTCCGGAAGATGAATTTAGAGCAGGAGAAATAAATGAAGA
>Ga0307991_1001005_pt1 | contig 20147 bp, 13 predicted proteins | sample EllFjometagen131_FD_203146 | JGI IMG/M metagenome (GOLD analysis project Ga0307991, IMG submission 203146) | Marine microbial communities from Ellis Fjord, Antarctic Ocean - #131 | ecosystem: Environmental > Aquatic > Marine > Unclassified | place: Southern Ocean | collected 2014-10-08 | reverse complement strand
GACTATATGCAAGGGTTAAGGTTTAATTAGCCCAATGTAGAATTTGGTGTTTTAACACCTAATTCGGAATTGGGCTAAAAACATAGTTGACTGAACCGTACTCGGGGTAGGAGTTCTGGGCGACAGATGTAGGGTTTTGTGGTTATAACTAGTCGCCAGAAGTCTTGTTCTGGGTACAGTTCAAAACTCCTGCTTGACTGGGATGATCTTGCGCAGGAGTATATTGTTGTCGGGTGTGGATTCTGCTTTAATGATAAAGGGGAAGATATTGGGGCGAAGGCAGAGAAAAAAATCATCGCGAGGCATGGAATTCTGATTTTCCGGCAGGAAGAAGCGCTGACCATCCGTATTATAAATATCATATACATAATCCGGGTAATTGAACTTTTCACCTGTGAGCAGGTGGGCAATATAATCTGCACACACAGTATCTTCCAGAGTAGGTCTTCTGCCAGCCCAGCCCATATCGATAAGCGAGACAATCTCAGGATTCTGACTAATCAGATAGTCTGCAATTGCTCTGGCATTCACTAAACTACCGGTGAGCACCTGCTGAGCAGACGAGTTTATAGCAGCTACCAGACCGCAAGTGCCGGAAGAAGAAGCATGCACCACAGTTTTACCTTTCAAATTAAGGTCTTTAGTGAGAAACGGTGAATTACCCTGATCAAAGCCGGGCTGGATAATGCCTTCGCGTTCGCCAAATAGGATGTATTCGGGATGCAGTTTTTTTAGATCACGAGCTTTTTGCAGAGTATCCACTGGGATGATTTTTTGAACTCCAGCGTTAAACAAATATGCTTCCAGGCTAAAAGCCCGAAAAACATCAATCACAACAGCGATACCCTTTGCTTTGCCGGTACCTTTTAACAGGTGCAGATATTCTATTTTCATAATAACCCTATATATATTTTTTATGACAGAATCGGGAGCTAACCAAAAGTGTCTATAAATAACATAGATGATTATAATAATTTTATTTAAGCTGATTATTCTGTTATTATAGCAGTATGATTTGCTGGGATAGATAATTAATTACGTTACAGCAGATTAAATAAAAGATATAATTTGACAGATTTATGAGAAATATAAATTAATGTAACCTAAAATTAAATTATCCTGGGAGGAATTATGATAAAAGAAATAAGAATCCTTTTGCTTTTAGTTGCTTTAATGATGTTGTTTTCCTGCACATCCAATGATCCGATGCAGCCAGATCAGGCTCAGACCATGAATGATCTGGAAATACCCGATGGATTTGACTGGAATTTCACTCAAAAAGTAGAAGTAATACTGATAGCGAGTGATAGTGAAGGTAACCTGGTAGAGGGAGCAGAAGTTTCATTGTATAACACTCGGAATAGTCGGGTATTTACGGCAACCACAAATAGCTTTGGAGAACTCAGGACGGATATCACTCTGACGGAATCTGACAGATCAGTAATTTTGAAGTATGATAATCATGAGATATCAGTACCTGTCGTTGGCAATACTGTATATTATGAAATGACGGTTGAACCGGTTCGAGACATCAGAGCCACTGGCATCAATGAGGTTCCTGGTGGTGGTGAAGTTATAACTTTGATGTTTGAAGATAACTGGCCCCTGAAGGGAGATTACGATTTTAATGATATGGTAATTGAGACCTGGAGTAAATTACGCTATGCAAGTGATAAACTGGACTATGTTGAAATATATGCCAAAGTTATAGCTGCCGGAGCTTCTTATCATAATGGTTTCAATATAATTTTTGAGAGTGATGCTTTACCGAATGTTTTTGACGAAATCACATATAGTGCTTATGACTCCAACGGTGATCAACTGCCATTAAGCTCACCTCAGGTAGCAGCAGCATACGGCACAGATATGATCACCTGGCAGACAACTCCCGGTTATTTGCAGTTTCAATTTTTTGATGACGTTTTTGACGTAATGACTCCTCATGGATCAATTGCGCTGAATACTAATATGGATGTAGCCTGGGTAGCTCCTATCACAATCAAGATCAGAATAGATTATGATAGAACTAACCATCCGATAACCCATACAACGAGTTACCCAGCAATTGATTTAGATGCATTTAACCCATACATCACAGTTCATAACGACACAGTTATTAACGACGGATATGAGATTCACCTTCCCGGCTATTGTGTAACACTCAATTTCAATCAGCACTCGTTATTTGGCACTGGTGATGATGATGGTATGCCATTTACCACAGCAGAGGGTTATTCCTGGGCTATACTGCTGTATGCAAGATTAGAATATCCCCGAGAACAAGTAGATATAGTCACAGCATATCCAAATTTGGTTGATTATTTTAACAACGAAAATGACGATTGGTGGTATCCTCATCCTGATCCTGATTACACATTAGGTCATATCTATGACAGACAAGATTTGACGGCAACTGAGCAAGATGCTCAATATTAAGAATAGTTGAAGTAGTAAAATAGTAATATAATTAAAATACCCCGCATAAAAGCGGGGTATTTTTTTTATCAATATGACTTATTATATAAGCAGATCTTTGATCAATTCCATCAAGGTAAACCCGATTTGAGGAGGTAAATTGGAATCAGGATTAATCCTCAAACTTCTGGGTAATTCAATATGAAGAGTATGCCAGCGTTTATCAGTGACTGTTTCGGAATATTGGGCAGTAAAATAAATCTTCTGATAATCACCAGAGATGGAAAGATTAGCCAATTGATCAATAGCACTGGTTTTTTTCAGCAAATTTTCTGCAAATCCCTTTGCATATTCTGGATCATAGGGACCAGAAGATATTTCGACATCAAAAGCTGCATTTCTGGAGCCATGCCCATGAACTTCAATAACCAGATCAGGATTTAGATTTTCAATGAAACGGAAATAATCTGAGCCCTTTTCTTTATTAGGATCAAAGAAATAACGGCTGGCAATGATGCAGGAACAATTAAGCTCCTGAGCCAGATAACTACCTAAATAGCCGGCATTTTCATCAGCATTGCGATCACACAGCATACGTGAAATCCCTCGTGGAGCATGATGTGGAACTCCTACTACGATTTTACTATCAGAAACGATATCAGTTAAAAGCAGGGGGTTGAATTTATCACTTAAATAGGTTTTCCATTTATCATTGAATTTACTTTTCAAAATCAATCCTATTTTAGTTTAATAGCATAAGATAATGTAATTCCAGCATTATAGTAACTGTATTCTTTAGCTTCGATTACGTAATTATAGGGAGATTCTGTAGTTCGGAAGCCATATTCAGCTTTTGCCAGCAGAGACAATCTTTTATGTAATGATTTATAGATACTGGTACTGATTGTGTGAATGTAGTCATTGCGTTTATAGTGATAAGTATCATCTTCATACTCTGAATCAAAGAAACGGGTTTCCAGTCTGTAGCCAAGATTAAGAGTCGTTTTACCCGGCATTTTTCTTAGTTTAATATCAAGAGCATAGATATTTGAGCTATAGGCTGCATCTTTGATAACATCAATAGCAGAAGGATCATTAAATGCTTCTTCTGCATCAGTATCAGACACCCGCCAGCCATAACGGCAGATCAGCTCAATCCTGCTAACTGGCTGCCAGTTCAGATAAATATTTGAAGTTATAATATCGGTATCATATTCGGTAAACCACTTATTAAAATATAACTGGGAATACTGTAATTCAAACTGCAGAGAAAGACGTTTTTGCATATCCCAATTGAGTTTTGCAGTATAATAATTCTTGCTGTATTCAAATTCATGATATTCATCATCAAGCACACTGAGATACTGCCTGACATAGATACTGGGGTAATAATAATACTTTAAATTCATGTCCAATTTACTATTAAAATACTGCTTGATCCCAAACGAAAGATAACCCGTATCTTTAACAGAATTTTCCAGATATTTATCAAAGCTGAATTTTAATTCATCAATCTGGGTATGACCGGCAAAGAAGTAATTCTTGAGCTTTAACGAGTAGCTCATATTCATGATCATATCATCAAGAGATGATATAAGATATTTATCAGGATTAGTATTATCCAGAAATTCGTCCTGATCTCCATCAGAAAGACGAACTATATTGTTGTCATACTCAAATCCAAAATCAATATCACTATTGAGAGCAATCCCCTTTGACCATAATGAGATCATAGTTAAAAGCATCAGAGTAACAATAAGGGTTCTTTTCATAACTAATCGTTTCCTACAGCAGATTTTGAGATATAGAATCTATATAATATTCCCTGAGGATGAATATCTTCTATTTTTATTGTGTGTCTGCCTTTGGGAATATTGATAATATTACTTCTACCCTGGGTCACTATGCTGCTGCTGTCTGCCAGACAGGAAGTGGAATAGGGCAGTGAATCTTCTACTTCTAAAATTTCCTTATTATCCAGCATCACTTTCCAGTTGAAGGATAGAAGCTCCACATTATCGACAATCAGTCTATTGATTATCTTAAGATTAAGCGGACCCTGCAGATCAAGAGCGATACCCTTAGTTTTCCCCTGATAATAGGTATATGTATTATCATTAACCAGTATATCATAGCTATCATCATAATAATCTGGAGGATAGGCAATATATTCAGATTCGGTTTTGTGTTTTTTTACTTTCTTTTTATCAGGATTCACTTTCACAAGCATTTGATGACCAGAAGAATTGGAGATAACCAGTTTTTTGCCAGGCATTGTCAGATTAAATCTATAGCTGTTCCAGGAAGACACTTTATCACCATTAACACCTCGTGATACTTTGCTGGGCTTTATATTACGGGTAACAGTATGGGTTTCACCATCATAGATAGCTTCATAAGAATATTGCTCATCATTTGCAGAATTGATGATCAACCGGCTTATAACAGTAATGCTGTCTGGAGTTGCTGATTCCCAAGTGTATTTTTCCCCTGGCATTAGTTTATAATACCTAAACATTTTTCCACTGGAAGCACTAAACACATAATACCTGTCCTGCTTTTGCCCAGCATTAATAACTAATATCACCAGCAGAATAAAAATCAGCAGGAATAGTATTTTTTCTTTAGCTATTTGTTTCATTATTATTGATTAACCTCATCATCATGTAATTTCATCTGACTGTGATCGAAGAAGATCACTACTGAAATCAAAGCACATAAAATAATCAGTGCAATTATAGCAATCGAGACATTATATCTTTCATCAACAAAAATCCTGCCAATACCAACTTCAGGAACTGGAACAGGAGCCTGGGGAAGTTCATAACTACGAGCAATTCCCGAAATATCAGCCAGGTGAATAATCGGGGTTCCGTTTTGAGCAAATTCAAACATTGTACCCTTACGCGGTATATTATTATTATGAATATTTCTGTGGTAACCATCAGTGATCAGCCTACCATTGATCGAAGAACCTATTGAGGATAAGCCTCCACCAATATTGACATAGGCATCATACTTTTTATAGCTGTCCTGGTATACCTTCATTTTATTTTTAATATTACCAGCCAGATCATTTTCACGAACCAGTTGAACATCATTTCTTTCAATAGCCTTCAGGATCATATCCCTACCGAGAATATTCAGACCACGTCCCAAATCTCTACCACCACCAATGGAGGCAGCCTTGGTTTTGTAAGGTAAAACACCTTCTTCATATAAAAATGATTCCATATCAAGCCAGGTAAATTCCGGGTCAGTAGCACCAAACATAGAAGCCCCAACGGAATTAATACTCACTACTTTTAGTCCTAATACTTTGGCAGCCGAATACACGGCAATATTAATTGCAGGATATGAACCGGTAGAGCTTACAGCTATGCGATCACCCTCAGAAAGTCGTGCTTTTTTGAACATTGAGACCATTACGGCAGCAAAATTAGGGTTCAAGCTTGTGAGTTTACCTTCCAAAGAACCCCTATCGGTAGTAATAGGAGTTTCTTTGAGACCAATGATACCACTTTGATTGGGATCATTTTCGGGATCACAGTAGGCTCCACGGAAAACACGGTATTCCTTAAGAGCATCTACAGCCTGCTCCATCAGTAGCGCTGCTTCCATCTTTTCAGAATAGTATTTTTCCTTAATGAACATCCGTGAGTTATTTACCCAGACAAATAATAAGATGGAAATCAGAAATAGAATTATCAGACTTAAATTTGACTTTGCACTTGGTACAAACATATTCCCACCCTTACATTATTGATATTAATTCGCCACCAAAGACCACATTGATCAGTAATCTGACCAAAACAGCGGCAACAAACATAACGGTTAAAGTTCTTGTAATTCCCTGCTTTGCCATAGCATTAGCGATCAAACCAGGAATAATATATCCAATCACATTTACGGAATAATCTGCTGGAATACCAGAATATAAACCGTAAGTTCTCACCAGCCACCCAAATATAAATCCAAGCAGGATAGAAATCACCATCCGGCGACGACCATAAATAAACATTATCTTTCCCAGCAGCTTAACGATAAAATATACAGCAAAACTAATTACCAGAGTTCCCAGGATTGTCCAGGGCTGATGCATGAACATTGCTATATATCCCGCAACTACAATACCTCCGGCTGTTGTGCCGAATGTTTCCAGAAAGAATAAACTTACTAAAACTCCTAAACCAATAGCGGCTTCAAACATTAGTTACTCCTCTCTTTGAAATAATCGACAATAGGACCTCCATTTCCACCAATATTGCCAATCCCAAATACAAGTATCCTTTCAGGATCAAGTGTACATATCTCTTTCACCAGTTCATCTCCTTTGCTCCAACCCAGTGGAAATATTTTTTCTGCCGGAATTCCATGCCCGGTTGCATAATTATGTATTGTCAATTCCTGATCACCAATCAGGAACAAACCGTCAAATTTATGATTGCCCAGCATCTCTGTCAGCTGCTTTGACCGAAACATGCGGTCTGCTCTTGTGTTTAATACAATTGCCACCCCAGGGATCTCAGGATGAATACTATGAATATATTCCATTAATACAAATGTGGATTCAGGATCGTTGGCAGCAAATGAATGAGCAAAGAATAGTTCTTTGCCATCTACCTTATATCTGAAAATCTTGGTCGCACCAATATCTGGAGTGGAATTATACATCCCCTTTAAAGCTACTTCTCTGCTTACCCCACAACGACGACAAACTTCCAGAGATAATGCTACATTGTCTCGATGCTCTATCCAGCTGAAACCTTGCATATCAGCTTCTGTGATATCTTCCTTACTAACGTATTCAAATTCAGTATGACGATGGTCAGCAACTTTTTTCATCAAAGGAAAAACCTTGTTTTCTGAAGTTAATATCAAGCCATTATCCGGTATAGTATTGCACATGGATAGAGTAACATTCCTTAAACCAGGTCCCATCACATCCAAATGGTCTGGTCGTGAATTTGTGATAACTCCAATTGTAGATTTCACCATTTTATGCTCAGTTGTCCACTGATATTCAGGGGTAACTGCCATACATTCAAGAACCAGATAATCAATATTCCTTTTGGAAGCATATTTGATGATCTTTAATTGCTCTCTGATATTAGCACCAAATAGTCTCACAATAGGGTTTTCTCTTCCACTGGGATAAATGATACGCGGAGCTGAACCAGTAGTTTTGGCAATCACCTGATAGTTACCAGCTCTAAGGCCTGCAGCTATCAAGCGAGTTACACTTGATTTACCTCTGGTGCCATTTATATGAATTATCTCAGGGATCTTAGCCCGGTTTCTTTTATGATCCCAGAATTCATGGACTCCCCAGCCAATTAGAATAAATAATCCAATAATTAATCCAAACATATTCCCTTTTTTAAATTACCGGGGAGATTATCTCCCCGATAATTGATTCTTATTTATTTCATCAGCACGCATTTTTTTGTTGTAGTGTAACGTTCTGATTTCAGCTTATAGAAATATACCCCGCTACTTACCTGCCTGCCATCTTCATCCTTTCCATACCAGATATTTTCATGATTACCAGCATCCATATTACCGGAAACAAGGGTTTTCACTTTTTTCCCTTTAATGTTGTATATTGCAAGTTCAACATTAGCATTTTCTGGTAATGAGAAACTGATTGTTGTTTCAGGATTAAAAGGATTAGGATAATTAGCTTTTAGAACTGGAAGTGATGGCAGTAGATCAGTCACATCATTACCAGTAAAAGTATCGGGAGCCTGTGTAGTGTATCTAATTGCCAGACCATTCTGCAGTTCAGTAGCTGAAGGGGGATAAATATTTGCATAACTGTATAATACGCCATCTTCCTGATGCTGGTCTTCTATTCCTATTGTACAATAATTACTGTCATCATCAGGATTATTTACTGTGTTATAGTTTACCTGGATGATTCCATTTCCGCTGATAGTTGTATATACTGCCGGATCATAAAGCACAATCTCAAACAATTCTACAGAAACATTGTCTTCACGATTTACAGTATTGCTCCATTCTATCACAAAGTAATCCTCAGCCGTATTATAATAATAGCAAAGCCTGATATCTTCTACTCCGCCACCTACACCTATCAGGTCATCCCAGTAAGCAGCCACCTGAGCATAGGGTCCCAGTGCACTTGGGATTCTCCAATTACGGAAATATGACTGCCAGGTAGTATCAAAAGATATCCAGCCATTTGAGCAAACCGTAATGCTGTCGTAAACAGCATCAAAATAAGTGAAATCAAATGGTAAGGCAATATCATTAGATTGATCATCAGTCATTAGAATTACGTCACCCTGTCCTCCGAGTTCAGGATCAATTTCTTCCCAGAAATACACTGGTGCTTCTTCATAAGCAGTATCAAAGCTGTCATAGGCATAATATCCGCCAATGCATGGTCCGGTGGGATCTGTATTACTAACTACACCAATAGTGATATTAAAACTCGTTTCATATATTCTGCCAGCACTATCTTCCAGATGAAGATATATTCCAGCATCTCTGCCATTAAATCCAGCAGCCTCTGCTGATACATTAAATATTGCCTCGCCAGTTGCTCCTCCTGCCAAATCACCGATCTGGTAAATGCTATCATTAACCATTAAGGCTGTAGTTGCAGATGTGATAGTTGCATTTAAACCAAGGGCTGCCACACTTCCCATATTTGCGATACTTACAGTGATATCAGCAGTTTCACCTGGTTGAAGCACTCCATTGGCGTCATTTACTACTATTCCAGCAGGATAGAGTATGAAATTATCAACTGTCAAAGGAAATTTAATCGTATTATCGATACCATCAAAAGACATCAGGAATGATAATTCATAACCATTTGAGCAATCTCCAAAAATTGCCATTTCAACAGTGTGAGTAGCTGCGGCATCAGCATCGAGTGTGCCAAAATCAAGATCTTCGGTGAGAATCTCAGCCATTCCTGTCAATTCAGAGAGTTCAGCAGCAAAAGCCTGGCTTTCACTGCCCTGATTTGAAAGTGTGATATCCACCGAAATAGTTGACCCAGCAATGATATCACCATCAGGTTCAACATCAGTTATAACAGGATCAATTGCTGCCTCTGATACTTCAATACTTGTAATTAAAGGAAGATGATTAACTGCTGTAATTGTAACATCAATTGTGCCTTCATTCATGGCATTAAAATACAAGGTTGCACTGTGATCTCTCACAAAATCTGTCACCAGAAATTCATCACCTTTTCTGGCAGTGACCATCCCATTATCAATCTCAGGAACATAAATATCCAGATAATTTTGACCCATTGTGATCTCTTCAGGCAAATCACATGACATACTCATAGGAGTTTTTGTCCAGATGCTTAAAGAAGGATCACCGAGGATATTATACACATAAAAATAAAATTCCGCCCAATCCCCGGAACCATGGTTAAGAGGAAAGTTTTCATAAAGTTCCATCTTTCCACGCAGCACAGCAGTACCAAAAGTATGAATTCCCTCGTCAAGCAAACCTTGATAGAATCCAGCAAAAATGGCATTATTATAGCGGGTACTTGTATGCAAATTTGAAGGTCCCAAAAATGCTACTCCACCCTTGGGATTTGTAGTATTTCCTGCTGTCAACCAGAGTTCGCCAAAACAGGGGTCAACATTTACATTAGCAAAATCACCAGTATTACACACTACAGAGGTCATTATTGGTTGATATAACCCATTTGTGAGTTCCTGAATATTTTCGGTATGGAAATAGGGATAACCCCAGCCATAGGCATTTCCCCAACCTCTGTAAGTAACTATACCTGCTCCAGCATTGATGGCATTCTTGATTACGCTCGTATTAGGGCTGGGATAATCTGGATCCCAGTCATATATTTCGGTCACATCCTGATAACCATAATCCCGTGCCTTTTCTGCCAGCCACATACTGGTTGTAACTGGTGTAGTTGGCGGAGGAGGAACATCACTATGATTACCAGCCACCACAACCATTCTCTCAAACCAATCTGGATCTGTCATATAGGGGGTCTTTTCATAAAGAAGTATTTTGGAGATAATAGTATTTAGATTATCTGCCTGGTCGATAGAAAATCTTCCCACTATCATTTCAGGAAAGTAATCATCTCCATCTAAAAGTGTATATGATTGGTCAGTAACATCACTTTCTGCTGAATGTGTATGATAAAAAGAGGGAACTGAAAATGCCCCATTAACATCACCAATGATCAACAGATAATCCGGAGGATGCTCTTCTGTTTCATAAACCGTCTGTATATAGTCCTTTATGTCATTAGCCGTAGCGCCCAGATCCGCTCTATTTACTACTTCTGTTGCTATTCCCCGCGCATTTTTCCAGTCAGTAAAATAGCTCAGGTTATTCAGATTATCATGAGAAATTATCAGCATTTTTGCCGGCATCTCAGGTAGATTACGCAAGTATGAGGTTTCATAATTATCAACTATTTTGCTATAGATCGGAGCAAAAACGGAAGATACTGCCTGGATATTTTCAATCTCACTTTCTGCGTGCAGCCGGATTACAGCATTATTGACAACAGCTCTATTTCCAGCCTCATTGCTTTCCAGCTCAATTCTGATGCGATGCATGATCAGGTCTCGCATCACCATTGTTTCTTCCACTGTAATATTATCGGTCGAGAGCCGTATTTGATCATCAATAAGGTTTCCTGCATTATCATAAAGACTCACCTGAGAATCTATCACCTGGAGACTAACTTCCCGGGTAGGAAATGCCAGAGTAGTGTAGTACACGCCATTTTCATTAGATAATTCACTACTATTAGTTAGGTTAATATCTATATAATTACTGCTGTTTTCATAGCTTATTTCTGCCTGTAAGCCACAAGCCAGAATCAGCAACAGAAATAATCCAAATATATGCTTCAAAATTCCTCCTAGTTATTTGATCAAGATCATTTTGCGATTCAAGATTTTTGTTTTTGTTTTTAATTGATAAAAATATACCCCACTGCCTGCCTGTTTCCCATTGTTGTTTCTTCCATCCCAGCTTACGCTGTGCTTTCCATTAGACATTGTCTCTGATATTAAAGTGCACACTTTCTGTCCTTTAAGATTATAAACAGACAGTTCTATTTCTCCAGGGGTTGCTAAAGCAAAATCTATCTTGCAAAATCCACTTCTGGAATCATTAATATAAAATGGATTAGGATAGCTGCTGCTTAAGGAAGTGATTTTAAGAAGATCATTTTGCTCTTCATCTACAGTGGTTTCTGAGACCAGTTTCATCTCTCCCAACCACCAGCCGGGATCATTTAAAGATGCATCTGAACTCAATCTGAATCGAATTCGGGAATATGTATTCTCATAAGCGCTTAAGTCAAATCTATCCATGTGCATGTCCTGTACTCCGGACATTGAGCTTATCACCTCCCAGTTATCGCTACCATCTGGCTTAACCTCCACATAACAGAAATCATAACCATGCTCTGTGTGATAACTGTGCAATACTTCCAGACTCAAATTACTGGCACCATGAAAATTAAAGAAACCATCAATTTCTAAAGTACTCTCAGAAGAATTTTCATAAAACCGATTAGAAGTATCCTTGGCTGATGGAATCCCCCAAACAGGATCAATTCCAATATACCAGTCACCATCCACATCCCATTGTGAAAAATCACCTAACCAGTCTTCACTGAAAAGTATTACCTCTGACTCCATCTGGATATCGTATTGATTAACTCCTTCAACAAGGTCTAAATTAGCAAACTGTGTGGCATAACCACCTGCAGTAAACACTACTTCAGTTTCTCCTTCCCACCAGTCAATATTAAATTCCTGATCAGCAGCAGGAAATGTGAAATATTCATCACCCATCTCATGACATACTTTCACAATCAAGTCAACGGGTTCCCCTGAATATGATATACTACCAGTAATACTGGCTTCCGGCAAAGGTTGCATTTCTACATCAAGTGTTGTCCCGATTAGATTACTTACTGTAACTGAAGAGACAAAATCCTGATAACCTTTTTTTCGTACATGAAGGGTATAGTTAGTGCTTGCACATTGCCACCAGTATCTGCCAAAAAGCTCATCGCTGAAGCGGGGTGTAAAAGAGGGTGCATTTCTTTCTTCAATGATATATTCTGCCTGCAAAGGTTCTCCTGATATGGCATCAGTCACTAGTCCGGAAAGCATTGCGGCATCAGCATTATATCCCAGCACCCGGTATAACAGATAATACGCCCCAGGTTTACAGCGTTCAATTGTATCCTCTAATAATTCCGGTCCTGGCTGCAAATTGGATGTACCGGCTTCTACCTCAAATTGCAGAGTGCCATATTCATTATAGAACCAGTCATGAGCTTTAGAATTTCTGGTTGCTGTTGCTGAAGGTTCATAATATCCAGAGCCATCCTCTTTTTCAAATAAATGGGAAAAAGTGTTACCAAATGCGGTATGAAAAGCCAGATCTGGACTAGGTTTCACACCTTCCCAGTTCCAGGGATAAAAAATCTGCTCAGATAGATCACCAGTACGTGATGAATGCCAGGCGATGGAATAGATAAAATGCTGCTCATCTGCCAATGCCTTCACATATTGCGCTTCCGGTTCTGAAAAGGGATATGCTCCCCGATAATAATCATAAGGCTCATTATCGTTACCTACATGATTAAGTGTATCACTATGTGTCCAGTTAAAATCATAATTACGGTTCAAATCCACACCGTCAAGATCATGCCCCACTCCCACTACATAATCGAAAAGCCAATTATTATTCGTGTCTGTTTTATTCTTCCGGTAGGTTGTATCCCATTCATCTGTAACTACCTGTAATCCCTCTGGATTATGTGTTGGGATAAACCAGATTTCTATACTATCGATCCAGTAAAGATATGGAGGTGCATTACGATGTAACAATATATCATTGATCATTGCCATGGTAATTTCCACACCCATTATTTCTTCGGCATGGCATTGTCCCAAATATAAAACTGCGGGCTCATCTTCATCTACTGTCACGTTATCTGATATTTTTACGGCTAAAACCGGTAGACTGTCAGTAGCTGTATAACCCAGGTTGCGTATTTGCATAATATCGGGATAAAGCTGCTGCAATGAATCCAACTCTGCTGCTATCTCTGCATTGTTATGATAAACCGAATCGAGTCCCCAGATATTCAATACACCCAATATTAATATCATCAGTATTAATTTTCTCATAATCTCACCTGTTCCTGCTTTTAAGAGCAAATCATTAATTATTTCATCAGTATCATTTTTGATACTGTACTGCTAAAATTCTTGTTACTGAACTGATACATATAAATTCCAGTTGCAGAAAGTCTTCCGTTTTTATCATGCCCATCCCAGTAAACCTGATTTGTAGTCGCTTCCAGAGTTCTCACTTTTTGCCCTTTCACATTGAATATTTCCACTATGCCATCCTGAAGATAATCACTTCCAAGATCAAAGGAAAGAACTGTTCCCTTCTGGAAAGGATTAGGATAATTATTCAAACTGATATTAATCAGATTATCAAGTTCATCTATACCCTCTGCCCCATCTGGATGACTAATTTTCTGAGCGTAAATATTATAAATATCGGTTTTCCCGGATGATCTGAAATCACTCCAGATCACATAGGAATATTCTAACCCATCAGTAACTGCTACTGGATTCTGCTGATTCTTGATTGCAGCACAAATCTCAGTACCGCCTACTGCCCAGCCAGGCACTAAAGTTCCATCCAGATAAAATTTCTGAGAGAATAAATTAATGTTACTTTCTGCTACAAGATCATCCCAGTAAACCAGAATTGTATTGCCCATAAAAGTGAATGCAGGATTTGACTGCTGACCGGGCTTAACAGCTACAGGAACTCCACCAGCCTGCCATTGTTCATTACCATCCAAGTCATATTTTTGCATATAAATATCATAAGCAAGACTGTCACGCATATCATTCCAGATAAGATAGATATGATCCTGATAATACTTCATCTCAAATCCTGACTGATCATGTAATTGAACCACAAAAGGAATTCCATCATCTTCCCATAGATTTTCACCATCAGCATTGATCATTTGTCCATAGATATCACCATCTACTCCAGAACGCAAATCTTCCCACAGTACCAGAAGACCGCCAGAGGTCATCATAGCCTGAGGATTTAGCTGATTGAAAGCAGCTCCGCAAATCAAATTACCATTCTCTTCCCAGTTAGCTGACACTTCTCCATTTTCATCAAGCTTATTCACATATAAATCATAATCAGGAAATGCCTGTAATTCCCAAATAAAGTACCTTTCCACGATATCTTTTAGAACATCATCTCCTACATTATCACCTACAACCACTGCATCTTCATCCCACTGGATCTCGCCATTCATTACTTTCTGAGCACAAACTTGATAAGTGGGATTTATGAAATCCTCATCTACATCTGACCAGCCATAATATACGGCATCACCCATTACTGATAACTGTGCATGATGCTGATTTGTCTCACTTTCACTTAATTGAAGTCCCATTCCGTCAACACCTCCCCAATAGCGATTAGCATCCTCATCTACAAGCTGGGTATAGACTTTTAACATATTTCCACGTAATTCATCCCAGACAAGTACGGCATTATCACCCATCAATTCACACTGCATGTACAATTGATTTGCACCTGTCATTTCTGTGATCGGAACTCCATCTTCTATCAAATCAAAACTGCCGTCATCATTCATCACCTGCATATATATCTGGATGGCAATCACTGATTTACGGGTATCTTCCCAGAACAGCATTCTGCTGTCAGGTTTGCCAATTATCTGATAATTTGTGCCATCTCCACACAAACCATAATAAATTTCATTCTCATCGTCATCCAAAAGCATATTACCGTCTGCATCAATCAACTGTTCACGGATTCCTACTGAACCTGTTCGTTCATCACTCCAGATAAGATATACCTGATTATCTACATCTTTTTTGATCAATGGTGCACTTTGTAATCCAAAGGCATCACATACTATTCTGCCATTGGTTTCCAATACAGCATTTCCACTGCCATCAATATGCTGAAGATATATATCTTCATGAGGATGATCCTGCAATCTGCCATCATCCCAGATGATCCAGCAGCCACCTGTTTCATCACCCACAAGACGCGGGTTTAACTGATGATAATCTTCCACACTTACTGCTACACCTGCTGAATCCCAGCCAACAGTCCCATCCAGATTAATCTTTTGAGCATAAAGATCAGCATAAGTGGCATCATTACGATTGTCTTCCCAGGCAACCAGTGCTCCACCATCTGAAGCTTCTGTAATACGCGGATTTGTTTGATTTCCCGCTCCCATATATACCGGCAAATCTTCTGGCCAAAGTACATTACCAGCTAAATCTATCCGGTTTGCATAAATATCTCCACCATTATCCTGCCTTCTATCGCGCCAGGATATGATAAATCCGTTATCTCCATCTGGTGTCATTTTTCCGCTTTCCTGTATACCAGGTGCATCACACAATATTCTGCCATTCTCGCCCCAAAGATGAGTACCTGCGGAATCTATCCGCTGCATATATAAATTCTGATTAGCAGGTTCACGCTCGTCATGCCATACGCACACTGCTCCACCTTCTCCATCATCCCAGAATGTATGCTGATTCTGTCGTCCGTTAGCATTTACTATCGGACTCCCATTAGCATCCCAACCTGTTGCGATGCTGCCATCAGTTAATATATGTGTCCCGTAAATATCTTCTCCCACAGAATAACGGCTGTCAAGCCAGATTACATAGGCTCCACCCTCTGCATCTGTTACTATATTCAATGAAATCTGAATATCTTCTGCCAGGCATAATGGAACTCCTTCCGGATCCCACATCAAATTACCATCTTCATCAAGCTTCTGAGCATAAATATCGCCTGCGATCTCATTACGGAAATCTACCCAGGCAAAAATTGTCTCGTCTCCAACGCTATTGATTACCACAATGTCTTCCTGACGGTCAATCTCGCCATTGATCAAAACTCCTGAATTACCCCACATCCAATTTCCGTCTGAATCCAATCTTTGAGCATACACATCACGATCTCCTCCACGGGTATCGCTCCAGGTTAGCACACATCCGCCTCCTGGAAGGTCGATTGCACTTCTGAACCATTCAATATTTACTCCCTGACGCACTGGAACTCCATCCGGTTGCCATTCAACCTGTCCAAAGAGTGAAGCCAGCCCGATCAATATTACCACTATAAAAAATATTTTTCTCATTTCATTACTCCTAATATATTAACTATTTTATATTTATAAACACCATATCGGGTTCCCACATAAAGCAGGTCACCATGCATTTCGATCAGATATGTATAGCCTATCTCACTATCATCTATTCTTTGTAATCTCTTTATTTCACCCTCTGGACCGTTAAACAAATATACTCCTCCACTCGTGGAAGCAAGAGCAAATACATTCAATTCCGTATTTACTTCGATATCTGATGCCAGACCTGTTGTATTATAATTAAAAAGTTCTATCGGATTATTTAAATCTGAAATATCTAATACCTGAATCCCTTCTTCGCGGTTGCCTAAATAGGCAATATTGTCAACAACCTTGACAGCAATTGTTTGACCTATTGTACCCACGGTGCCTGTTAATGGAAAATTTACTACGTAATTAGATATTTGTTTTTCAACGATTTTTAATCCTAACTGAAAACTGGCACAATAGATTGTCCCCGTATCATAATATTCATCAAAATCAGCTACATCATAATCAAAATTTCCTAAGGCCTGGCCAGATAACGTCCAACCTTCACCACCCAAAGATGACCTGATCTCGCCTGTATAGTATTCTTTATCTTGGTTCAACCAGTAAAATTGAAACGTCGTGTCGTCAATAGAGGTTGTATTTATAACTGAGATATCTACAGAATTTCCAGATTGGAAAGATTTATTCACCGGATTACGCTTATCTGCTATATTAAATATATAAACTCCTGCAGCACTACCGTACTTGTTATAAACCAGCATTCCATTACTGGCTTCATCTGCAGCAATTAATTTGATATTTGTGAATAAATCTTCAGTATAACGCGTTAAAAGTGTATCTGTCGTATTATCCCAGATAGAAAATCCTGCCTCATCCTCTGCTACGTAAACGTAATCATCTGTAACTTTTACGTCTTGCACATATCCCTCAGAAGCATATACTGCCTCAAGTTGAAGATAAACTTCATCTCCAGCACTTTTTTCCGGATCATTAGGCTGAGCACAGCCTGTGAAAAGCATTGATAACATTAATGCCATACCCAGTAAAACAAAAATTCTGACCTTCATCTAATCATTCCTCCGAATCTATCCTGTTTTTTCTTTTTAATATATTAAGCATTATTTATTCCAAGCACTCAAATAATTTTGAATTGTGAGTTTTGAATTTTGAATATCTCAAAAACTGTCGCGTGAATTATCAGCTCCCAAATACACAGCAAACCCATTCATAATTCAAAATTTATAATTCAAAATTAAAAATTATACTTTAATCCCTCTCTGCTTTCAAAACTTCTAGAAATGCTTCCTGAGGTACCTGTACACTGCCAATTTCTTTCATCCGCTTCTTACCCTCTTTTTGTTTCTCCAAAAGTTTACGTTTCCTTGATATATCTCCACCATAGCATTTGGCAGTCACATCTTTTCGCACAGGATTAATTGTGCTTCTGGCGATGATCTTAGAACCAATACTTGCCTGCAACGCTACTTTATATAATTGACGTGGAATTACTTCCTGCAATTTTTCTGTTACGCTTTTGCCCCAACTGAATGCTTTGCTTTCATGGCAGATAAAGCTCATGGCATCAACCTTTTCACTATTGATCAATATATCCACTTTCACCACATTTGAACGCTGATATTTATTGAACTGATAGTCCAGTGATGCATAGCCTCTGCTTACTGACTTCAATTTATCATAATAATCAAAAATTATCTCGATCAGTGGAAGATCATATTTCAATGATACCCGCTTTTCATCTATATATTGCAAGTCTTTTTGTACACCTCGGCGTTCCTGGCACAATTTCATAATATTACCCACATATTCAGTAGGAACTATTATCTCCACATCCATGATCGGTTCTTCGATATAATCCACTCTCACCAGATTAGGCATATCAATGGGATTATAAATTATCTTTGTATTTCCATTTGTGAGGTGTACATTGAATCGCACACTGGGAGTTGTTGCTATGATCTGAACATTAAATTCCCGATACAGTCTCTCTTTAAATATCTCCAGATGAAGCATCCCCAGAAATCCACAACGGAATCCAAATCCCAGTGCCAGCGAACTCTCAGGCTCATAGGTTAAAGCATAATCATTGAGTTTCAGTTTACCAATGCTGTCCCGCAGATCACTGTAATTCTCCTTATCCATGGGGAATATACCTGAATATACCATCGGCTTAGGTTCTTCAAAACCAGGTAATGCCTCAGTACAACCTTCTTTCAAAGTTGTTATTGTGTCACCCACTCTGGCATCAGCAACTTCCTTGATCCCCGAGATTATATACCCAACTTCTCCAGCAGTCAAATATGGCTGCTCCTCAAACTGGATACCCAGATAACCTATCTCATCTATTTTAAATTCTTTACCGTTGGAAAACAACCTTATCATATCTCCCCGATGCAATTTGCCATCAAACATCCGCACCAGAACTATCACTCCACGATAGGGATCAAAATAAGAATCGAAGATAAGTGCTTTGGTCGGCGAATCCAATTTCCCTTTGGGCATAGGGATCTTTTCCACTACTCCCCGTAATAATTCATCAATACCTATTCCCTGCTTGGCACTCACCCTGTATATGTCATCTGCTGTCACTCCCATCGTCTCTTCTATTTCATGCGAAGTGCCATCAATATCTGCCTTTATTAAATCTATTTTATTGATAACTGGTATAATTTCCAGCTCGTTCTCAAGTGCCAGATACATATTGCTCATAGTCTGCGCTTCTATTCCCTGAGCCGCATCTACCAATAGCAATGCACCCTCACAGGATGATAAACTCCTTGATACTTCATAGGAAAAATCTACATGACCGGGAGTATCAATCAAATTCAAAATATATGTTTTCCCTTCATATACATAAGGCAGTCTGATCGCATGAGATTTGATCGTTATACCTCGCTCACGTTCCAGATCCATGTTATCCAGTACCTGATCAACCATTTTACCTTGAATGATCACACCTGTTTCTTCCAGCATCCGATCCGCCAAAGTTGACTTACCATGGTCAATATGAGCGATTATACAAAAATTCCTGATCCTGCTCTGATCTATCTCTAATTTCTTTGCCAATTACAATCTCCTTAATCCACTTTTGAACCTTTCAAATTTTATTCCCACTTGCACATGTCAATCTAAATTATTCTTTCACCTCAAATTACACACTTGCTTTCTTAAAAAAAGACAATCAGTTATGTCTTCACAACTCGCCAATCCCTATTTGCCATGTTACAAATTATGTATCATGACACAAATTCTGTCCCGAGTTACACATTATGTAGCATAAAAGCAAATATGTCCCATCACATCCCCAAAACACTATATATAAGCATCTAAAAAGTCAGACCAGGGATGGTCTGGATACAATGGGGAAATGTAATTTGATAAAATATTCAGGAAAAAACTTTACAAAAAAAACTCTATTGGCAAAGAGGCTCTATGTCGTCTAGACAATAATGACATAAAAGAAGGAGGTAAT
>Ga0307991_1001004_pt1 | contig 20153 bp, 17 predicted proteins | sample EllFjometagen131_FD_203146 | JGI IMG/M metagenome (GOLD analysis project Ga0307991, IMG submission 203146) | Marine microbial communities from Ellis Fjord, Antarctic Ocean - #131 | ecosystem: Environmental > Aquatic > Marine > Unclassified | place: Southern Ocean | collected 2014-10-08 | reverse complement strand
TAAAATTTTTAACACCAAATGAATTTTTATTACTAAATTTGTCTAATCAAAAAGTTGCATTTGTAACTTGAATTCAGCTATCATTAACTTGTTCTACTGTAATATAATCCGTTTTAATAATAGTATCACCACAACCGCTACTGTTAGAAGCAATAAGGGTTACAGAATATGTCCCTGAAGAATCATAACAGATATTTGTTGGATTACTAACATTAGAATTATTTGGTATAGCACCTGTAAATTGCCACAGATATGAATCATAGTTAACTACTGTATTCATACTAAAATTAATACAATCACCCTCTTGAATAGTTGTGCTATCTGCACTGAAATCTACAATATCACGAGTAATATCAACACAAGTGATTGAGTCGGTGGAAACACATATATCATCAACATAATAATAACTAACACATTTATCACCACTTAAAATAAGTGTATCTGTATTAGCATCATTAAAAAAATTCCCTATAAGTATATATTTATAAGCAGAGTCACTTGTAAATGAACCTGATATATTAGTCCATATAGCCGTATCGTTAATAATATTAGAAATATATACATGTGAAAAATTATTAGTGACTGGTGCTGGTAAAACACTTGTATCGCCATAAAAAACATTTGTGAATAAAACTCCTATTTTGTTTATCGCACATTTTGACCATTCTGCCATACTTACTTTAATACTTACGTAATATAGTTGTTCAGGTATCAATGGATTAGATAATTCCCTGCCTAAATATTCTCTATATTCAGGTTGAGTTTCACGATAAGGGTGAAAAGCACAATAAGCATTACCTGTAGCAGCGCATTGATATCCTGCAAAATTATTTGGTACCGTTAATTGAGCAGCAGGTGGAGGTGGTCCATTAAAGCAAGAATGAAAATAATCACAGGAATTGAAATCAATATTCCAACCACTTGCTTTATAAACTTCATCATAAGAATCTGGGCAAGAACTATAGTCCTCAAAGCTCGGGTTAGGCACGAGGTTTTGAGCAAAAGCAGAAATACAGACTGCAAATTGCAAAACTAAAAGTGTAAAAAATATTTTTAGTGAAGTTTTCATAATTTTATAATTTAATATGCAAAATTAAATAAAAAAAATATTAATATCAAAATTTTTTATAAGTTTTTTTTAGGCACAGGTTACAAACTTACGCCAGCAGGGAATATATAAATCAATAGTAAAAATAGTAGGAATACCTGGCAAAGAGGGAACATTTAACCGTCCGATTTCAAAATCCTGATTAATGACTCTCCATATACCTGCCTCACGTCCATAATATTTCATCAATCCTACCCTTTTATGTCCTCCTTCATTTACAATTATTCCCTGTCCTTCTCCCTCAACATATATGGAACCATCTTTAATATGAAGTTTTTCAGTAGGATTTGTCGTGCCGATGCCTATTCTTATGTCGGAGGTAAAGGTCGTACCTGTGATATCAGTGCCGCCAAAGGCAATTTGACCGCTGGTGGTTTTGATTTCTTCAGGACCACCAATTGCTGGATCATTGCCCAAATACATAGAACTATTACCAATTTTTAATTGATTTAAAATGTGCATATTATCTGCGGCAGCATTGCCTTGCACATTGAGATTTTTATTGATTAGTACTTCCCTGTTTGTACTAACAGTATCCGCACCTTTAGCATGCCAAAGAGCATTGTTATTATTTTGACTATTGCCTTGTGCAAATAGTGCGCTGCTTGCTGTCAATACTGTGATTGCAGTAAGGAACATTTTTCTAATTGTTGTTTTTTTGTTTTTCATTTTTTTTTGATTTTAAAGTTAAACAATAGTGAATTTTATTTGATTAAAGTAATAATTTTATTAAAGAATTTGTTGTCTTGTTGTGCTTGTATTAAATAGATTCCATCGGGTAAAGAGGATAAATCAATAGTAATATTTTTTTCTGAAAAAGTGTTATCACAAAGTAATAACCCGAATAAGTTGTAGATTTTGATGGTTGTTTTTTGAGAATGTGATAAGTCAATTAGTATTTTATTACTTGTTGGATTTGGGTAAATAGTTATTTTTTCTTTTGTACGATTTGTTTCTAAAACATTTATTGTAGAATCACATACATTTGGACCATTAGGAATTTCACAAGTCAGAGAATCAAGGGATACACATACATCATCAAAGAAATAAAATGGATTACAACCAGTTGTCTGAACAAATTTTAAAGTATCAGTATTATTATCATCCCAATGATTTCCCATGATAATGTATTTGTAATTTGAATCCGCCACGAAAGAACCACTAATTGTAGTCCATACCGATGTGTCAGTGATAATTTGATTAGTATAAATATGAGCAAAATTTTCCAATGGTGCTGTGCTAAAAGTATCTACCAGCCACTCAAATGTAGAAAATAAAGCCCCTAATTTATTACAAGCGCATAGAGATTCATTTGCCAAATTAACCTTAAATGACACATAATACCTTTGACCAATTATTAAAGGATTTGTTAATTCTGTTCCCAAAAATTCCCTTTTATAAGAAGATAATCCCCAAGGCCCATATACAAGAATTCCACAATAAGCATTTCCATTTGCTGGACATTGATAACCATTAGAATTTGAAGGAATAGAAACATGAGATAAATGAGTAGCACAGGAATTGAAATAATCTGGCGTCCCTCTAAGATTTTTCCAACCCACTGCATTTTCAACCTGATTTTGTCCTGTCGGACAAGAAACAGTGTCTTCAAAGGAATTATTAAAAACAAGGTTTTGAGATATTGCAAATTGTAAATTGAAAAAGGCAAATTGAAAAATAAAAAGTATATGTAAAAGTTTTTTCATGGGTGCAAGTTAGGAAATATTATTTAAACCAACAAAAAAATTATTAGTATCGAAATTGCCGGCTGCTTGCTGTCAATACTATGATTGCAGTAAGGAATATTTTTCTAATTGTTGTTTTTTTGTTTTTCATTTTTTTGATTTTAAAGTTAAACAATAGAGAATTTTATTTGATTAAAGTAATAATTTTATTAAAGAATTTGTTATTTTGTTGTACTTGTATTAAATAGATTCCATCGGGTAAAGAGGATAAATCAACAGTAATATTTTTTTCTGAAAACGTGTTATCAAAAAGTAACAGCCCGAATAAGTTATAGAATTTGATGGTTGCTTTTTGAGAATGTGGCAAGTCAATTAGTATTTTATTACTTGTTGGGTTTGGGTAAATAGTTATTTTTTCTTTTGTATGATTTGTTTCTAAAATATTTACTGTAGAATCACATACATTTGGACCATTAGGAATTTCACACGTCAGTGAATCCATTGACACACAAACATCATCAATGAAATAATATGACCATTTAGGATTTGAATTAAAACAATTAAAATTTGTGTTGGATGAATCAAAAAAATGACCAAATAATATAAATTGATAAGCAGAATCCGCTGTAAAAGAACCTCTTATAATTGTCCAGTTCACCGTATCAGTAATAATTTGCGAAGAATAAATATGTGATGCATTAGCAATTAAATTGTTAGGGCTTAATACAATCACCGAATCATAATTCACATTAGTAAATAATGCACCTATTTTATCTATTCCACAATTAATCACAAAAGCGTCTGCCAAACTGACTTTAAGAGAAACATAATACTTCTGACCTATTGTAAGAGGCGTAACTAAAAGAGTTCCTAAAAATTCATTTGCATTAGGATTTTTTGGGCAGTTGGCATAAAAACCAGCATATGCTTTTCCATTAGCAGGACATTGATATCCCCATGCATTTTTAGGAACAGAAACTTGTAAAGTATCTTTACAACAAGAGTTAAAATAATCTACACTGTTAATATTAACAATCCAGCCATTTGCTAAATGTAAAGAGCTATTAAAGCAAGGGCATGCTACAGTATCCTCAAAGCTCGGGTTAGGCACCAGGTTTTGAGAAAAAACAGAAATACAAACTGTAAATTGCAAAATAAAAAGTGTAAAAATTATTTTTAGTAAAGTTTTCATAATTTTATAATTTTAGAATTAATATGCTAAATTAAATAAAAAAAATATTAATATCAAAATTTTTTATAAGTTTTTTTTATTTTTCAGGCACAGGTTACACCGATATGCGTTACGAAAAATAATTTCATTGCACTTTGTTTATGAAATTATTTTTGAACTGCATCGGCATAATACCAATGTATAATGCCGACAGACATTCTACATAATTTTAGAAGCATAGCGAACTAAAATTATATTGTAGAATGCTAATCGGTATTACAAACTTGCGCCATCTGGTATTTATAACTCTATTTATTAGTGTCCGACTAAAAATAGAATTAGAACTTATAATAGTAGATTCCTCACTCCGTTCGGAATGACAACTTCATTATGTTGGGAAGTGGGGGTAAGGACGGGTAAAACGCGTCCTTATCCCCACCCTGAACTCTAAATAACACTGTTATTCCGAGTGATAGCGAGGAATCTCATCGGTCAGGCGCCCGACTGATAATATTTAGAAACGATTTTACCTATCAGGCAACTGCCTGATAAATTTAGTCGGACAATAGTGAACTCTATTATAAAAATGTAAAATAATTTACATGAGTGAGGCAAATTATTTTAAGTTTTTTTATACATTTGCTTTTTTTTTAATAAAAGATAAATAATTATTTGTTTGTAATAAATATAGGATATGAAAGTATATAAATCGGATGAGATTAAAAATATCGCACTCATAGGTGGTGCAAAGTCAGGAAAGACAACGCTTGTAGAGTCAATGTTGTTTGACGGAGGTATAATTAACAGAATGGGAACTATTGAAAACAAAAATACTGTTTCTGATTACAGGGAAATAGAGCTGTATCGTCAAAATTCAGTTAGTTCTTCAATTCTTTATACAGAATTTGAGGACAAGAAGATAAATATAATTGACACACCGGGATTTGTTGATTTTATAGGTGAAGTTATATATGCTTTAAATGTAACAGATACATCTTTTATAGTTGTAAATGCTCAAAATGGTATTGAAGTTGGAACAGAAATTTCATGGCGATATACTAATAAGAATAATAATCCTGTAGTGTTTGTTATCAATCAATTGGATCATGAGAAAGCAAATTTTGAAGAAACAATAAATCAGTTAAAACAACAATTTGGAGGAAAGGTAACATTGGTTCAATATCCTGTTAATTGTGGCGAGAGTTTTAATGAAATAATTGACATTATAAAGATGAAAATGTTAAAGTTTTCTTCTGAACATGGAAAATATGAAGAAACAGACATTCCTGATTCTGAAAAATCTAAAGCAGAAGCACTACGAGCTACGCTTATTGAAGCAGCCGCTGAAAGTTCTGAGGAATTGATGGAGAAATTTTTTGAAAATGATACACTCAGTTTAGAAGAATTGCAACAAGGATTAAAATCAGGACTGGTCAACAGAAGTTTTTGTCCTGTTTTTTGTGTATCAGCAAAGAACAATACAGGAGTTACAAGATTATTGGAATTTATAAGCAATTTTTTGCCTTGTTCGTCAGAAATGCCTGCAAAAAAAACTGTCAAAGGCAAAGAACTTAAATGTAATCCAAAAGATAATGCATCAGCATTAGTTTTTAAGACATCTGTTGAGCAACATTTGGGAGAAGTATCATTTCTTAAAGTATATTCAGGAGAGATAACAGAAGGTATGGACATGATAAATGGCAATACAGGAACAAAGGAAAAAATTTCGCAACTGCTTTTATTGTCAGGCAAAAATCGTAATAAAGTTGAAAAAGCTGTTGCAGGAGATATTGTTGCTACAATAAAATTAAAAGATACAAATACTAATAATACCTTAAATTCTGTCAAAAATTCTTCTGATATTATAGAACCTGTTGTTTATCCCGAACCGGTATTTCGCACAGCAATTAAGCCGGTAAAAACAAGTGATGATGAAAAATTAAATATTGCATTAAATAGTATGCATAAAACAGACCCGACATTAATTGTTGAATATTCAAGAGAACTAAGGCAAATAATTTTACAAGGTCAGGGAGAATTGCATATAAATACTGTTAAATGGTATCTTAATAATATTTATAATATTGACATAGAAGTTTTTACTCCTAAAATTCCATATAGAGAGACAATTACAAAATCTGCCAGAGCAATGTATAGACACAAAAAACAGTCGGGTGGAGCCGGCCAGTTTGGAGAGGTTTTTTTAATGATAGAACCTTATTATGAAGGTAAACCTGACCAAAAAGAATTTTCTATAAGACGTAGAGAAAAGATAAATCTTGACTGGGGCGGAAAATTAATTTTTAACAATTGTATTGTTGGTGGTTCTATTGACCAAAGATTTATGCCTGCTATTTTAAAAGGTATTATGGAAAAAATAGAACAAGGACCTTTAACAGGCTCTTATGCAAGAGATATTATTGTCAATGTTTATGATGGTAAAATGCATCCTGTTGATTCAAATGAAATATCGTTTAGATTGGCAGGAAGAAATGCTTTTAAAGAAGCATTTAAAAAAGCAGGATCAAAAATTCTTGAACCTGTTTATGATATTGAAGTAATAGTTCCTGAAGAAAAAATGGGCGATGTGATGACAGACTTACAATCTAGAAGGTCTATTATTATGGGAATGAATAATGAAGGTAATTATCAGATAATTTTAGCTAAAGTTCCTTTATCTGAAATGAATAAATATTCAACAACACTAAGCTCTTTAACAAATGGCAGAGCAACGTTTTCTTTAAAGTTTGATAAATATGTTCAAGTGCCATCTGATATACAAGTTAAACTTCTTAAAGAATACGAAGAACAAGAAAAAGAGTAATATTTTTGATGAATATTCATAATCTGCATAAGACGAATGCTTATTTTATATTTTTTTTAAAATTTATTCCATAAATGATATTCCCTTTATTATTAAATAGTTACAAAATTAATCTGATGTAACTATGGACTATCTGTATCTCATTAACCAGTAATTATATCATATAACAAAAATTAATAAATTAATATTGTTTTATGTAATATTAATAGAAAAATATTATATTTGCATTTTAATAAACTAAATTCTTTAACTTAAAAATATAAACAAATGAAAAAAATCCTATTTATTCTAACATTGTCTTTTCTGTATTTGGGTTTATTTGCTCAAACTAATGTTACTAATGAAAATATTCAAGGACAAATTAATAATCTTAATAAAAAGATTTTTGTATTAAAAAAATCAAATGCTGATTTAAAATATCAGTTAAATAAATTAAATACTGATTTGTTGAGTCAGAATGATAAAATTGATAATTTTTCTGAAGCTTTGCAATCAACAAATACAGAGATAAAAACTAATGCCAACTATTTGGTTTCAACAAGCTCATCAGTAATATCATTAAATAAGAAAGTAAAAGATATTGAGAAAAGAAATATTAATTATAAACATTATTTAATTACTGAAGGTATTCTCGGCATACTTGGTATTATTTTGTTGAGTATTGTAATAGTTGTATCATTAAAAAGAAAAATATCAAAAAGTGCTGAAAAAACAAATAAACAAATTAATGAAACCAAAGAAATATATGATAAACAAATAAATAAAATCAAAGAGGCATTAGACAATAAGATAAACAGTATAAAAGATTTACTTGATAATAAAATTGCTGAGGTAAGAAGTCATTTAGATGAAAATATTAATGAAATTAAAATAATATTAAAAAATGAAATAGGCAATGCAAAAGAATTACTTGATAATAAGATTGATGATAATAAGAATGTTCTTAACAAACAGGTTAATAAAAATAAAGATATAGAAGATGAAATTGTTCAGAATAAAAAAATGTCAGATGATAAAATAGGTAGTATAAAGTTAGCTTTTGAATCCCAAATCAAAGAAGCTAAAAAGACATTTGACAAAGAAATAAATGAAATAAAAAAATTGCTAAAATAGCTATTGCTCAATGACTAATAATATAAAAGTTGTTTTATGCAAGATTTATCTTGTCACGTTTATCCTGTATTTAATTTTAATTAAAAGAATATCGGGCTCTGCCTCGGGCTAGTTCATTTTGTTAATAAAGTTAATTAATGCTTCTGCCTGCAAATTATCTGATATATCAAGTATATATTGATTATGCAAAGGAAAAAAATAATTACTTGAAATTATAGGAAATAAAAAATCAAGGATTAAAAGGTATTAGATATCAAACAAATTTGTGCTTAAATATTTTTCACCTCTATCTGGGAAAATAACGACAATATTCCCTGATTCGATTTTTTTAGCAATTTCAATTGCTGCTATCATTGCTGCACCGCTGCTCATTCCCACAAAGATACCTTCATTTTTAACAATTTGTCTTGCCATTTCAAAAGCATCTTCTTTATTTATCATAATTGCCTGATTAATAATTTCAGGATTATATATTTCAGGGATAATTGCTTCTTCCATATTTTTCAGACCTTCAATATAGTGTCCTTTGGCGGGATGTGCACTAATTATTTTTATTTTTGGATTATGTTTTTTTAGCCCTAAGCCCACGCCCATCATAGTTCCTGATGTGCCTAATGCAGATACAAAATAATCTATATCTCCTTTTATATCTCTCCAAATTTCTTCTGCTGTAGTTTTATAGTGTATAAGTTTATTATATTTATTTGTAAATTGATCCGGCATAAAATATTTGTCAGGATATTTTTTTACTAATTCTTTTGCTTTTATTATTGCACCATCTGTGCCATCTTTTGCATTTGTTAAAATGATGTTTGCACCAAATGCTTTAATCATTTTTTTCTTTTCATCAGATACTGCTTGGCTCATCACAATTTCTACATTATATCCTTTTTTTAGGCCTATCATTGCTAAAGCAATGCCAGTATTACCTGAGGTTGGCTCAATAATAGTTTTGCCCTGTGTCAATTTACCTTCTACTTCTGCTTGTTCAATCATTTTTAATGCAATCCTGTCTTTTATACTTCCTGTTGGATTAAATCCCTCTAATTTTGCATAAATATTAACATTTTTGTTAGGATTAAGTTTATTTATTCTGACAAGAGGTGTGTTACCAATTACTTGCAAAATATTATTAAATACTGCCATAGTTTAAAGTTTAAGATTTAAGGTATGTAATAATTATTTAACTTACCTATTTTATATTATCTGTTTTATACCGTTGGATAGGCATCCTACGGCATTTATATTGTTATTAGTCATTAATTAAATAGTCATTAAATAGTCACTCAATAGTCACTCAATAGTCATTTATTAGTCATTCAATAGTCATTTATTAGTCATTCAATAGTCATTCAATAGTCATTCAATAGTCATTCAATAGTCATTTATTTGTCATTAACCATATAGCAATTTAGCAATTTAACAATTTAACTATACAGCAATATTTTTCCTTTGGCTGATTTATATATTCATATCTATTTCATCTGTATTTGTATTAGCATAAATATCTAAGTTTTTACGATTAAGAATGCTTTGTATAATTTGTATAGATATTTTTGCAGCTTTATCGTCAGGATTAATTTCCAAGACCTTATTATAATCGTTAATAGCTCCGGCAAAATCTTCTAATTTTCTTTTTGTTTTCCCTCTTTTATAATATGCAACATCATTTTGTGGATTTATTTCAATAACTTTATTAAGTTCCTTAATAGCACCTTTAAAATCATTATCATTAAATTTATTAATGGCTTTATCTATATATAAATTTTCTTTATCTTTCATATAAAAATTATGTAAAAATTTATTTAGTGTCTATCCGTCCAGTAACCGACTGGTAAACCCGTCGGTTTTTACAAAAATTCTGACTTTATAAACGAACTTTATTTAGTTAATATATCAACATCTGTTTCGGTAACAGCGAGTGTATGTTCCCATTGGGCAGATAGAGAGCCGTCTTTTGTAACAGCAGTCCATCCATCTGATAATACTACGGCTTTATATTTTCCTTCGTTAATCATAGGTTCTATTGTAAATACCATGCCAGGAAGCAATAAAACACCTTTATTTCTTTTTTTAAAATGATCTACTTGTGGGTCTGTATGAAATTCCAATCCCACACCATGTCCGCAATAGCTTCGGACAACAGAAAATCCGTTTTTACTGGCATGTTTTTCTATCACTCTTCCAATATCATTAAGGTCGGCAAAGGGCTTTACCTGTTGTATTCCTAAATAAAGACATTCTTTTGCAACACGAACCAGTTTTTTTGCTTTTTGTGATACATCACCTATCTCATACATTCTGCTGGCATCTCCATAATATCCATTAAGGATAGATGTTACATCAACGTTTATTATGTCACCTTGTTTTAATACAGTATTATCAGGTATTCCATGACAAATAACATTGTTTACAGAAGTACAAACACTTTTCGGAAATCCCTCATAATTAAGAGGTGCAGGTATAGCATTATTTTGTATAGTATATTCATGTACCCATTCATTTATTTGATTTGTTGTTATTCCTGCTTTAATACGTTCTCCAACTATATCTAAAATTTTTTTTGTAAGTTGAGAGCTTGCTCTTATACCTTCAATTTCTTTTTTTGTTCTTATAAGATTTGCCGAAGGAATAGTGAATCCTTTTTTCTTGTATGATTTCAATATATTTTTATCTGTTACCATATCATCCTTTATATATTATAAAAAGTTCCCAAAATTTTAAATATTAAGATTCTTTTTTAATTTCCTCACATAAAATTTATTATCTCCATATATAGTTTCTATAATATCACCTTTTTTTATCAATTTATCAATAACAGTCCAATCTGTTTTCGCTTTTTTCAAAAATTCTTTTATAGCATCTTCTCTCATTGGATGAACTGATGTAATACTTAATAAATCTTGTTCTGCATTTCCTGTAAAAGCAAAAGTATTTCCTTCATAACCAACTGTGCATTCTGTGTTTAATCCTTTTTTACAAAAAATATTATATGCTATATTTATATTATGTTCTGATGCCGGCTTTACAGATTTTAATGCAGGTGGTCTTATAGGAGTAGATATGTAACTTTTATTTGGTTTTATTTCTGATATAAAAGTTGCTATTTTATTTAATTCTTTATCATTATCATTAATGCCATCAACGAGCATTGTCTCTGTAACCAGTTCCCCTTTATATTTTTTTGCAAAATCCAGTATTCCTTTTTTTATTGCAGATAAATTTAATTTGCCAAAAGGTCTGTCTATTTTTTTCCATATATTTTCAGTTACAGCATCAACTTTTACAGATACCCAGTCCGCTTTATATAAATCATCTCTAACTTCTTTATCACATATTAAAGAAGAATTTGTAATTACAGCTATTTTTATATTTAAAGGTCTTATCAAATCTATTATCTTTCCTAAATTTTTGTCTAATGTTGGCTCTCCGTCAGGGACAAAAGACAGGTAATCTATTCTTTCATTTCTTGCTTTTAACTCTTTTACTTTATCTTCTATTTCTTGTTTTATTTCTTCGGGTTGATAAAATTTCTCTCTGTTAGTTTGCATCTTTAAAGTATTGCCAAGCTGACAATAGATGCATGAATAAGTACAAATTTTAGGTGGGATATGGTTTATGCCCAAGCTTTTCCCTAATCTTCTTGAAGGGATAGGTCCAAATACTTTCATTGTTTATATTTTTATATTTAGCTTATAATTAAGCTGTTATAAGTTCAATGTTTATAAACTATCACTATTGTCTGACTAAATTTAAAAATTTAGATAAAATCGTTTCTAAATATTATCAGTCGGGCGCCTGACCGATGAGATTCCTCGCTATCACTCGGAATATACTATTATAAATTTTGATTTTATTTTTATTCGGACACTAATAATAAACTATATAAAGTTTCCAGTTTCTAATTTCAGTTCTATAATTTTTTTATCTTTCTCCAAAAATTATTGTTCCCGGTCTTATCATATTAGCTCCTTCTTCTATTGCAATCTTATAAGAATTAGACATACCCATAGACAAATATTTCATATTAACATTTGGTATTTTAAGTAATTTTATTTTATCAAATATCTGTTTTGTCTTTTTAAAATACGGTCTGTTATCTTCAGGGTTACCAAATCTAGGACCAATTGTCATCAGCCCTTCCAACTTCAAATATATAAGTTTTGAAATCTCTGTAGCAACATCTTTAATCATTTCATATTCTGGTGTTAGACCCGATTTTGTAAATTCACTTCCAATATTTATTTCTAACAGAACAGGAATTATTTTTTGCATTATTGCTGCTCTTTTATTGACTGCAACAGCTTTTTTAAAAGAATCAATTGTATGTATGTCATCAAATACAGAGAGTGCTTTGTTTATTTTATTTTTTTGCAAAGTTCCTATCATATGCCATTTAACTTTTGAAGATAATTTAGATAGAGAATTGTACATAACTTCTGCTTCCTGAACATAATTTTCTCCTATATCTGTGGCACCGGCATTTATCACCTCTTTAATCTCTTCCGGAGTTCTTTTTTTGGCTGCTAAAACAATAGTTACATAATCAGGAATTTCGTTTCTAAGTTTTTTATAATTATCTGTAATACTCATATATATATATATAATTTTTAAATCACTAAAATAATCCGTATAAAGCGGATAATACATAAAAATAAAAGTTGCAAATTTATAAAAACTTTATATCTTTTTTTAAGATACCAAACAAATTTATAATTTTATATTTTTTTTATAATATTACAATTGGAGAATTAACAAATTTGGTTGGCATTGCTTATTTAGGATTAAAATTTTTTTTACTGTATAAATTTTTAATAATGACTTTAATTATAATCATAATAACCTCTATTGTCTCTGTTATTGCTTTTAATAACAAACATTTATTTACCAAATTTAGTTTTAGTCCGTATTTTGTAAAATCCAACAAAGAGTGGTATCGTTTTTTTACTTATGGATTATTACATTCCAACTGGATACATCTTATAGTCAATATGTTTGTTTTTTATTCTTTTGGTAATGCAGTAGAACAATATTTCAAATTTATTTTTAAAAACAATGCTAATCTTTACTTTATATTACTTTATGCAGGAGGCATAATATTTTCTGTAATTTATGATTATAAAAAGCATAGAAATGATATATATTATAGTGCTGTAGGAGCATCTGGAGCAGTATCTTCCATTGTTTTTTCAAGTATTTTTTTATATCCAACAGGAGAAATATATATTTTTTTAATACCTTTTGGTATTCCTTCTGTGGTATTTGGAATAATATATTTAGTTTATTCTGCATATATGTCTAAAAGAGCCAGTGATAATATTGGACATAATGCTCATTTTTTAGGAGCTATATTTGGGCTTTTATTTACAATTGCCTTAAAGCCAAATCTTGTTTTGGTCTTTTTAAATCAAATAAAAAATTATTTTTTTTAGAAATTAATTTTGGAGGGAAACTCTAATTTAATATAGGATTATCTGGAGCATTTGCCCATATAGCATAATCTTTTCCAAGAGCTTTTAATATATTATTCCATAATTCTGTTGGAGTATCATTAAAAATCTGTTCTAAACTTGAATCAGTTATAATCCAATTTTTTTTCTTTATTTCACCATCTAATTGTTTTTCCATCCAGACAGAGTATCCAATATAAAAACGAATTTCATCAGAATTTATTTGTTTATTGGAAATCATATTTTTTATTGAATTTATATTACCTCCCCAATACAATCCGTCTATAACTTCAAAACTGTTTTCAATTTTATCGCCTAATGTATGAAGTATAAACAAGTTATTTGTGCTAACAGGACCTCCTATATGAACTTTGGCATCAAATTCGGGAAAATTTTTAATAATTTTATTTAATTTAACATTGGCCGGCTTATTAATAATCAAACCAAAAGAACCTTTGTCATTATGATTAACAAGTAAAATGACAGATTTGTTAAAGAAAAAATTATTTATAATGGGCTCTGATATCAACAATTTGCCCTTGTATGGTTTTTTATTCGATTCCATTTATTTGTTTATTTTTGAAAAATCAATAATAAATTATTACTTTTGGTAAAAAAATTATTCAAATATAAAATACTTTAATCTTTGAGTCCACTCCGAAAAGTCAAAATTGTGTCATTTCGAATAACGTCATCCTGAACTCGTTTCAGGGTTAGTTCGGAATCTCTATTTCAATAATATCAAAAGATGCTGAAACAAATTTACCCCGTTAGATAATTTTAAGTTAGAGTATTGATTATTATTATATAATCTTATATCTAACGGGGTGAAGCATGACAAATAAGTAAATATCTACTTTTCGGAGCGAACTCATATTTTAAATACAAACTTACACCAAAATAAATTATAACAAACAAAAAAAATATTATTATTTAATGAAAATCACTAATAATTCTAATAAATACGATTTATTAAGAAAAAAGTATGATTATTTTATTTATGAAAAATATTCAATAATACGAAATATAAATTCTTTTGCTATTACTTTTGTTTTTAATCTTGCTGATAAATTTTATTTCTATCCAAAGATAGAAATACCTAAAAAAAGTTTTTATTTATTTGACAGTTTATCTGATTATTCTTTAAGAAATATAATTTTTCATATAGGAATGATTGAGTTGATAAGTTATTGGAAGTGTGTGTGTCCTCCAAAAATAATAATCAAGCCCCATTATCTTAATAAAGAACAAATTAATTGGTGGAAAAAATTATATTTTAATGGGTTAGGAGAGTTCTTTTATTTGAATTCCATAAATACAAATATTAATGACTTTACAGAAATAATAGTTAATTCGGATGACAAATTAAAGCCATCAGGCAGTTGCCTGACAGATGATTCAACAATTATTCCGGTAGGCGGAGGAAAGGACTCTGTTGTTACCCTTGAATTGTTGTCAAAAAAAAGTAATAATAATTTATGTTTGATTTTAAATCCAAGAGAAGCAAGTTTACAAACATCTGAAATTGCCGGATATTCTGCAAAAAATACAATAGAGATATGGAGAACAATTGACCCAAAGTTGCTGGAATTAAATGAAAAAGGATTTTTAAACGGACATACGCCTTTTTCTGCTCTTTTGGCTTTTGTTACTGTATTATCTGCAATTATCACTAATAAAAAAAATATTGCATTATCTAATGAGTCAAGTGCAAATGAATCAACAATACGTCTCAGGCAGACAAACATTAATCATCAATATTCCAAATCTTTTACTTTTGAAAAGGACTTTAGATTTTATGTGAACAAATATATATCAAAAGATATTAATTATTATAGTTTTTTAAGACCTTTAAGCGAACTGCAAATAGCAAAGTTGTTTTCAAAATTTCCAAAATATTTTTTCTGTTTCAAAAGTTGTAATAAAGGAAGCAAAACAGATATATGGTGTGGCAAGTGTCCTAAATGCATGTTTACATTTATTATTTTATCTCCTTTTATTTCACAACAAAAGTTAGAACTTATATTTGGTAAAAATTTATTTGATGATGCAGATTTGTTACATTATTTTAATCAATTAATTGGCAAAGAGAACAGGAAACCTTTTGAATGTATAGGTACTGTTGAAGAAGTAAATATAGCTTTGTGTATGACAATAGCCAAAGAAGATAAAAAAAACTTACCTTATTTGCTAAAATATTATACAGGATTAGATAATTATAAGAAGTATAAATATAAAAGTCCGGAAAATCTGCTAAACAGATTTCATTCCAAGCATTTTTTGAGTTCTGATTTGAAAAAATTGCTTATGACTCAAATTTCGTAATAGAAACAAAGCGTATTGGTTCAAAGAAAATATTAGGGGAGTGAGATTTAATTTAGTATATTTGTACTATTGAAAAAGAGACGATATTAAAATATTTTGTAACCATTCATCACCCAGTATTGCAGAACTGAAAGATAAAAGATAAAAGATATTTATTTTAAAAGACAAAAAGCAAAAGACAAAAGAATAAAATCAAAAATAAAGGGACTAATAAATGAAACAAGATTTGTCAGAGCGGTTTTTAGAATTTGCTGTAAGTATTATCAAATTAGGCAAAAAACTAAACAAAACTTATGAAGGTCGTCATGTTTATGGACAACTATTTCGTGCAGGGACATCAGTAGGAGCAAATTACTTGCCCTCGTTAGATAAAAATAAAAAATAAAGGAAAAAGTATCTGAATAATATTTGAAATAACAGATTTATTAAGAGTCGTCTGAATAATTATCTAACAGGGTGAAAATCTCAATCCGCTGAAAGCAAAAAAGATTTTCAACATAAGTTACAAATAGTATTAAAAGAACTTAAAGAATCATTATATTGGTTAAGATTAATTGGAAAAACTAAATTTGTTGACAAATCCGATGCCATACTTGTTTTTTTGTTGAAAGAAAACAGAGAACTTAACGAAGTGATATCACGAACACCTTTGAAAACAAACAATTTTGTGAGTAATTGATAAAAATAATTGCAAAATCTATCGTAACTTCAAAATCAAGATAAATGTTCTGAACTAAAGATACTTTTGATTTTTAATTTTTGGCTTTTGACTTTATTATTTTAATTTCAAGCTATGAACGGTTACAATAAAACTTATTGTCCCCCTAATATTTTCTTTGAACCATTAATTCCCATTAACATCTAATTTTTCAAAAACTGAATTCTGACTTTTAAATTCAGGAACAATTTCTTTCATCTTCTTAACTATCTTAAAATTATCTTTATGAATTTTAATTAAACTTATTAAAGCATCTATATTTTCAGAAACAGTTTCTAATTCATACTTTTTAACCTTTGCTATCATTATTTTTTGATAATGAGTAGGAATAGTGTTTTCTTGATCGTTAAGAAGTTCTTCATAAAGTTTTTCTCCGGGACGCAATCCTATATAAACTATTGAAATATCTTTTCCCAAAGTTAATCCTGATAGCTTAATCATTTTTTTTGCAACATCTACAATTTTTACAGATTTGCCCATATCAAAAATGAATATTTCTCCACCTTTGCCTATACTACCAGCTTCTAATACCAACTGACAAGATTCAGGTATAGTCATAAAATAACGTGTAACTTTAGGATGCGTAATAGTTATTGGTCCGCCTTTATCTATCTGTTTTTTAAAAAGCGGTATTACTGAACCATTTGAACCTAATACATTGCCAAATCGTGTTGTAATAAAACGAGTTATATTTTTTTGATTTAATGATTGTATATAAATTTCAGCTATTCTTTTTGAAGCTCCCATAACATTTGTCGGGTTTACGGCTTTATCAGTAGAAATCATTACAAACTTTTTTACTTTATGTTCAATGGCAAGGTCTGCAATTATCTTAGTGCCTTCTATATTAGTAAAGACAGATTCATAAGGATTATTTTCCATCATTGGCACATGTTTGTATGCTGCTGCATGATATATAATATCCGGTTTAAAATTTTCAAATACAGTTTGCATTCTAAGTTTATTACGAATATCACATAATGCAATTTCAAAATTACCGCTATGATATTTTTCAAAAAGTTCTAATTCTATATTATATAATTCTGATTCTGCTTGGTCAACAAGAATTAATTTATTAAAAGGGAAAACTGCAATTTGTCTTACTAATTCACTACCTATTGAGCCTGCAGCACCTGTTATTAGAACATTTTTGCCAATAAATTCTTTTCTAATTTGTTTTTTGTTAATTTTAATAACATCGCGTTCAAGCAAATCCTCTATATTAATCTTTTTTATCTGTTTAAAACTTAATTCTCCATTAATCCATTTGCTTACTTCCGGGACATTTAAGACCTTTGTATTGTATGATAAGCATGTCTCTATAATTTCTTTTTTCCTTTTTGAATTTAATTTTTGTATTGACAGGATAATATGAGCAACAGCATTGGCATTAAGAAGTTCTTCAAGTTTATTTGGACTATAGATAGTAATACCTTCAAGTTTTTTACCTATCTTTTTAGAATTATTATCAATAAATGCAAGGACTTTATATTTTGTGCCTGCATCTCTTTCCAAAGCTCTCTTGGCAAAAATTCCTGATTCTCCTGCTCCAAAAATAATTACATTCCTTTTCTGTTTTGCAGTATTATAAATCTCCAGATATGTTGTCTTTACAAGTACCCTAAATCCAATCAACGTAAGTGTAGTAGCAATAAAATCAATTATAATTATTGAAAACGGAATAAAAAATTTAGCATTTAAATAAAAAGTTATAATATTAGTTATGCTAAAAAGCACACTTCCCAAAAGTATGACAATAAAAACACGAACAACATCGCCGGTAGTTGTATAGCGAATAATACCCGCATAGGTCTTGGCTATTACAAAACTTATAGATCTTACTAAAAGTATGAATAGTAATACTTTATGTAAAGTATCAAGTTCTGTTTGTGGAATAGAAAAATTAAATCTCAGTAAATAAGCAAGTATTACAGAAAATATACAAATTACTATATCTATAAAAAATATTAACCAACGTGGTGTGTTTTGTTTTGTAAATAGCATCTTTTAAAAACTAAATTTTGAATTAAACTCCAAACTTACATAAAATAAGTTTATTATATACAGACCACATAAAAAATTTGTAATTATTCACCCCGTAGAAAATATCCAACGGGGTAAAGGTATTAAAATTTTTATTACTATTTAGATATAAGGGTATATGGTATAAAGGTATAGGGTATAGTAGTCGCACTCAGTCCTTATTTCGTTATTCTTAATTCTATTGTTCAAATGTTCTATTGTTCATTTTTATTTCCTTATTCCCTTATACCCTATACCTTATTTCCCTATACCTGAATAGTTACAAAAATTTAACATTTTATAGAAAAATATAGAGCAGTGGCAGTTCTAGAAATAATTCGTATAAGGCAAAATAGACAACAGTAATAAAAATTCATAAATTTTTCTGAATAAGTTAACTAATTATTTTTTACATTTGTTTTTTCTTAAAATGATTTAATTAATTTAAAATAAGATAAAAATAATGAAACATACAGTATTTACAAAAATCCACGAGGAATTAGGTGCTAAAATGCAATCTTTTGCCGGTTTTTATATGCCTATACAATATACTAGTATTCCCGAAGAACACAGAACAGTAAGAGAAAAACTTGGCGTATTTGACGTTTCACACATGGGCGAAATATGGGTGAAAGGCGATAAAGCATTAAACTTTATACAAAGAGTAACAAGTAATGATGCTTCTACTTTAATTGACGAAAAAGTTCAATATTCTTGTTTCCCTAATGGGAAAGGCGGTATTGTTGATGACTTATTAGTATATAGAATCAATGCTGAAACTTATTTATTAGTTGTTAATGCTTCCAATATTGATAAAGATTGGAAATGGTGTGTTAAAAATGCTAATATTATGGGATTGAAAATAGGCAAAGATTTGTATAATGCATCTGATGAAATTTGTCAACTGGCAATACAAGGTCCTCTTGCTTTAAAAGTAGTGCAAAAATTAACACAAACCACAATTACTGACATGGAATATTATACGTTTAAAAAAATTGATTTTGCAGGTGTCAAAGATATTATTTTTTCAACAACAGGATATACAGGTGCAGGTGGATGTGAAATATATGCTGACAATAAAGACGGATTAAAAATATGGAATGCTGTGTTTGAAGCAGGCAAAGAATTTGGCATCATACCTGTTGGATTAGGCGCCCGCGATACTTTACGGCTTGAAATGGGCTATTGTTTATATGGTAATGATATTAATGATACTACTTCACCTATTGAAGCCGGACTGGGATGGATAACTAAATTTGCTGAAGGGAAAAACTTTATTGACAGAGACAAAATGGAAAAACTAAAAGCAGAAGGTGTTACAAAAAAATTAAGGGGCTTTGAAATGATTGACAAAGGTATTCCTCGCCAGCATTATGAAATATGTAATGAAGACGGAAATAATATAGGAGAAGTTACATCAGGAACTTTTTCACCTATGATGAAAAAAGGAATAGGAATGGGATATATCAAGACAGGATTTAATAAATTTGATACTGAGATATATATTAAAGTTCGTAATAAACTGTTAAAAGCAAAAGTTGTTAAAATGCCTATATATAAAGGATGATTTTGCTTTATATCCCCAATTCTGTAAAGAAAAATTAAATTAGTTATGGGGAGTTCTAATAATTGGTTTTGTATATGAAAGTGAGCGAAAAATATCAGTATGAGGCGGAGGGTAAAATATTCCGCAGGCATAGCCATAGCTATGGTGAGGAAAGATTTTGCCCGATAACG
>Ga0307991_1001002_pt1 | contig 20207 bp, 9 predicted proteins | sample EllFjometagen131_FD_203146 | JGI IMG/M metagenome (GOLD analysis project Ga0307991, IMG submission 203146) | Marine microbial communities from Ellis Fjord, Antarctic Ocean - #131 | ecosystem: Environmental > Aquatic > Marine > Unclassified | place: Southern Ocean | collected 2014-10-08 | reverse complement strand
ATTCTACGAAAAGGTTTAAAAAAATGACGAACACTGAATCCGAAAGAAGGGAAACGATCCATCCTGTTGCAATTGATGCGGCTGCAATTAAAGAATTGATACATGCTGAGGGCATTGATCTGGTGGGGATTGCGGATGCCCAAAAGTTGATTTTGGCGTATCCGCCCCGGCCGGCCACGGATTTGATGCCCACTGCCAAAAGTGTGATCGTAATGGCGGTTGCGCATTCGTTGGGTTCTGTATACGCACCTGATATCATGCTCTGGACCCGGAGTAAAATGCAGACTTCCCGATTGCTGGACGAAACCGCTGAAAAAATCAGCCGCACGCTTGAGCAAAATGGCCACTTGTCCCTTCCGATATCCGCAGACAAGCCGGTGGAAATTTTTAAAAATAATCCAAAGACCGGGAAAAAATTTCGCCAGACGAAAACTGTGGGATTTCTTTCCTTTAAACATGCCGCTGTGAGTTGCGGCATGGGGGAGATTGGAAGAAACAACCTGTTGCTGACACCCGAGTTTGGACCACACCAGCGGTTGTGTGCCATTGTAACAGAGGCGGAACTGGAAACAGACGATCGGCGAGATTTAAATTTGTGTAAGGAGGATTGCCGACGGTGTGTGGATGCCTGCCCATCCGGCGCTTTAACACCGGATGGCTATAATGTGGATCCCTGTTTTGTATACTGGTCAATGGGTTTCAAGCGTCTGCCGCCGGCCCGGTTCTGGCAATGGCCGGGATATCTCCGGATGGTCCGTCAACACATGAAACGGCGGGATTTTTTGGTGGAAAGCGGTCAAATTTATATTACCGACGTGGATTTTTGCATTGAATGCATGCGCGTCTGCCCGGTGGGTGAACGCTGGAAGGATATCCGCCCCGAAACCCTTCCTTTCCAGAAATCCGGTGGTACGGGTTAAGCAATGAAATCTTTTTCTACGCCAGCAACCCTTTCAACTGCGAGTTAAAAATTTTTTCCTGCTCATCAAGAATTTCATTTAAGATTTTAATTGTTGTCAGGGGGTTCATGATGACACTCCGGAGGACGACGGAGCTGTCTTTTGGCGAGGTTTCCAGCTGCAGGGTGGTCCGCGAGACAAAACTGAATCCGGCTTCACGCTGGATGCGTTGCAGTCTTCGGTTGACTTTGTTCAACTGGTGACAAATTTTTTCCCGTTGCATAACACTGGCTGTGTCAAGTTTTTTTTGGATTTTTGCTGGACAGATTCGGTAAGTCAGAATATTCAGTACCGGTGGTGTGATCAGTTGAAAGAGTTTTCTTTTTTTGATTTCTTTGGCAAATGCGGCCGCAGTTTCAATCCCATGATCGATTAACAGCGCATAACCTTTGGCGCCCATAATTTTTAATGCACTGTCTAAAATCAGTGAGTTGGCTTCCCGTGATCCAGACAGGGTTTTAATCCCCAAGTCCACAGAGCCTTCGCGGTTCACATATTTGGCATGGTATGCAATGACATCCAGGGTTTTCGGATTTTTTAAATACAGCATGCCGCAGCTCATGGGCATATAAAACTGCTTGTGTCCGTCAATGGTAACGGAATCCGCCAGCTGAATTCCGTTTAACAGGTGTTTATATTTTTTTGAAAACAGGGTGGGGCCGCCCCAGGCCGCATCTACATGAAAGTGCGTATTGTGTTTGGCGCTAACGGCCGCAAGTTCTTCCAGGGGATCAACGGTCCCGGTTTCTGTTGCGCCGGCAATTCCGATAATCGCCAGAATATATGTTCTGGGATTTTCTTTTTTAAGGCGGGCGATGGTTTTTTTGAGCGCGGTAATGTCCACCTGGTTGTTTTTATCAGTGCTTAACGGAATCACATTTTGATTGCCAATGCCAAGAACACCGACGGCTTTTTTAAGAGAGTAATGCCCGAACCGGGAAACAAGGACAACGCAGCGATCAATATCATACGCCCGATAAGCAGCCGCAACACCCTCCGACTCAATGCCCTTAAATCCTTTTTTGGGCGGGAATTTTGCATTCCGGGCCGCCCACAGGGCTGTCAGGTTTGCTGTTGTACCCCCTTCAACAAAAAGTCCCAGGGTGGAGTCGGCATTTTGAACATGTTCCTGATAGAAGGATTCTTTTTTATCGTAAATCATCCGGTGTATTTTAGCGATAACCTGTTTTTCGACAACAGATACGACTTTGGAGGTCTCAAGTTTTACGACATTCTGGTTTAAAGCGGCAACAATCGTTTTTAAATGCACCATGAAAAACGGGATCGCTGATGTCATGTGACCCACAAAATAGGGTGATGCCACATTCACCGCATAAGGCGCGATTTCTTTGATTAAACATGAGATGACATCCGTGAGTTTTTTTTCCGGATGGTCACTGATAATGGTGTCCGTGAAATTTTGTGAAAGATCTTTTAAGCTGACCGCTTCCGTGATGCCCACATGTTTTTTTAGAAAATCATTGAGACCGTAAAGGATGCGGTCCATATACTTGATCAGGGTGGCCCGGGATGCCTGGCCTTCCGGCCTTATAAACACCCGAAACAGTGTGTCCCAGTCGGCGACAAGGTCGGGATGGCTTTTTGAATCTTTATCTTTTTTCATTTTTTAGTATTTTACCCGAATTAGAGGATTCTCTTTTTTTGCCGGTGAGTTGACCCTTTACAAATTCGTTCATATCTTCTATTTTATAACAGGCTATTTGATCATCATAAAGTAAAAAAGTCAATCAATTCCTGTGCGCTGATCGTAACCGGATTTTACATATCGCCGGTATCATTATCTGGTGGCCGGAATTTTTACCCGGCATTTTGCATGGTCCATTTGTTGGGATTGGAATCCCGACCTACTGTTGATAGGATTTTACCATCAATTATGTCTGGTCTCTTGAAGTCTTGAAAAATACAAAAATAGAAAACGTCAGACAAATAAGAAGTGCGCTGACAAAGTGGTACAACATAAACCGCCGAAAGCTTCCCTGGCGTGCGTCAAAAAATCCGTATCATATCTGGGCGTCTGAAATGATGCTCCAGCAGACCCAGGTGAATACGGTAATTCCCTATTATCAAAGGTTTCTTAAAAAATTTGCAGATGTTGAAGCTTTGGCAGCAGCAGACCTGCAGGATGTGCTCAAGCTGTGGGAGGGTTTAGGATATTATTCCCGGGCCAGAAATTTTCACAAGGCAGCACAGGCCGTGGTCAGTGAACATAGGGGGATTGTCCCGGATGACCGGGAAATGTTTTTGGCGCTGCCCGGAGTAGGAGATTATATTGCCGCCGCAGTGCTGAGCATTGCATTTGACCGACCCCTGGCAGTGGTGGACGGAAACGTGAAGCGGGTGTTTGCCCGTTTGTTTGAAATTGATTCACCGGTTAATGTTTCCGCGTCCTATAAAATTTTTCAAGCAAAAGCCAATGAACTGCTTGATGTATCTGATCCGGCGACATTCAATCAGGCGGTCATGGAACTTGGGGCCCTGGTCTGCAAACCAGCAAAACCGGATTGCGCCGTGTGCCCGTTGTCAAAATGGTGTGTTTCGCTTGAAAAAAATCATACGGATCGATATCCGGTTAAACAAAAAAAAGCACCGGTGCCCCATTATTATATGGCGGTGGGCGTTGTTTTCAAAAAAGACAAGGTGCTCATTGTCCGGCGGCCAGTGGAAAAAATGCTCGGCGGACTATGGGAATTTCCCGGCGGCCGGCTGCAGGCAAAAGAGAAGGCAGAAAATGCCTGCACCCGAATTATTGCGGAAAAAGTCAATTTAAAGGTGGCTGTCGAATCAAAGCTGACCCGCATCCAGCATGCCTACACCCATTTTAAAATTACCGCAGATATTTTTATCTGTACCCTTGTATCCGGCCGGGTGCGGCGGAACGGGCCTACGGATCATTGCTGGGTGACGTTAAGCGCATTGGAGAAATATCCGTTTCCCACATCAAACCATAAATTTATTTCAAAGTTGATGAAGGACCGAATGTAATCATATGGCAGAAATGAATTCACTATCTGAATCTGAAGCGCTTCAACTTCTGGAAGGCAAGGCGTTGATGGTCACGGTTAACCAGCGTCTGTCCCGATACCTGACCAATCGTTTTAATCAGCAGCAGGTGGATGCCGGCAAAACGGTTTGGGAAACCCCGGATATTTTACCTTACACTGCCTGGCTTGGGCGCATCTATGATAACGCGCACTATCTGGTTGACAAAGATGTGTCCGGCGAACTGAGAATCCGCTTGTCCCCGGTCCAGGAACGTTATGTCTGGGAACAGGTGATTAATGAGTCAGAATCTGCAAACGTTTTGCTCCGAATACCGGAAACAGCCAAAGCCACCGCCCAGGCATGGGAAATGTGTAAACAGTGGCACCTGTCCTGGCATGAACTGTCCCAGGCACCGCCGGAAGACACACTCGCGTTTTTAGAATGGGCAAACAGTTTTGACCGGAAATGCAGAGATCACGGGTGGCAGGATATGGCGGGCCTTCCGGATACTGTGATTCAATTGTTCAACTCTAACAGCATACCCGTTCCCGGGCAGTTGATCCTGGCCGGGTTTGATGAATTATCCCCCCAGCAAATTTCCTTAATAAAGGCGCTGGAAGCTCTCGGTTGTCAGGTTTTTTTGCTGGCTGAATCAGATGTTCCGTCTGAGGCTCAGCGATGCGAACTGGCAGATACGGCTGCGGAAATTACGGCTGCAGCCCAATGGGCAAAGGCTCGTCTGGAGGACAACTTCTCTGACCGAATCGGAATAATCGTTCAGGATCTAAACGTCCTGCGGTCTTCTCTGGTCCGGGTTTTTGAAGATGTGTTTCATCCGTCCATGGTGCTTTCATCTCAAGTCACGCAAAAAAGAGCGTATAATATTTCTTTAGGCCAGTCGTTGAACGAGTATCCTGTCATCAGTGCCGCCCTGATGATTTTAAATTTTGCCTGCCGGTCTCTTTTTGTGGATGAATACAGCCTGCTGCTGCGGTCTCCGTTTTTAGGGGGGGCGGATTCAGAAACTTCCAAACGCGCAATGTTGGATGCTCGCATTCGGGAAAACGGGGAGGTTCAACTCACGATTTCTGAGATGGTCGATTTTTTAAAATTTTATAAAGACAGTGATCAGCATCCGGGTGTTTTCTGTCCTGAGCTGAACAGGCACTTGAAAAAAATTAAAAAAGCAATACGCGAAATACCGAAAAAACAATTGCCGTCCGGCTGGGTCCGGGGTTTTATTAATTTGCTTGATGCCATGGGATGGAAACATGGAAGAAAATTAAGCAGTGAGGAATTCCAGACGGTCAATGCCTGGCATGAGGCGCTTCAGGTTTTTTCTTCCTATGATGCGATTTCTGATGAGTTGGATATCCATGCGGCTATCAGTCTTTTAACACAGACCATCAACGCAAAAATATTTCAGCCGGAAACAGATGATGTGCCGGTGCAGATTATGGGGATGCTGGAAGCGGTGGGTGAACGTTTTGATCATGCCTGGATCATGGGGCTGGACGCGGAATCCTGGCCTTCAGCCGCACGGCCCAACCCGTTTCTGCCGGTGGGGGTGCAGAAAAAATATAACGCCCCCCATGCGTCACCGGAACGGGAACTGGATTATGCCCGCAAACTGACCCGACGCTTGCTTACAAGCGCGGATCATGTGAGGGTTTCTTCCCCGTTAAAAGACGGGGATACGGCCCTGTTTCCCAGCCCGTTCATCTCCCACCTTGAACAGGTAGCAATAAATCCAGGCGAAGAAAACTGGTGGGCGCAAATGTTAAACGTTGCTGATTTTGAAACAATCAAAGATCAGTCTGGTCCGGCGGCAGATGCAAAATCACATATCAGCGGCGGGACCGGCCTTTTAAAAGCCCAGGCGGCCTGCCCGTTTTCCGCATTTGCTGCGCACCGGCTCCAGGCAAAAACCCTTGAAAAGCCGGAATCCGGTTTAAACGCCCGGGACCGGGGGAGCCTGGTTCATAATGCACTGGAACTTTTCTGGGAAGATGTCAAAAATCTGGACGCTTTAAAAAACATGTCTGAAGAAAATTTGTCCGGCGTTGCCTCCCATGCTGTTAATCGTGCGGTGTCTGCGATGGCAAAAAATAATCCCCGCACGTTCACAAAAATGTTTATGGCTCTGGAAAAAGAGCGGCTGCATTTACTGGTGCTGGAATTTTTAACTGTCGATGCCCAACGCACATCGTTTACCGTGATCGGTCGGGAGGAAAAACTGGAATGCACGATTGCCGATATTAAGCTGAGAACCTATGCTGACCGGATCGATCGCTTGGATGACGGACGGCTGGTGATCGTGGATTATAAAACCGGCGAGCCGAAGGTGGTGGACTGGTTTACTGAGCGCATTGCCGAACCCCAGCTCCCGCTGTACAGCGTTGTTGTTGATAAAGAAGTGGCCGGAGTCGTTTTTGGTCAGGTTAAAAAAGGAAAAGTGAAGTATCTCGGGGTGACGGCAGACGATCAGATCGTGCCCGGGGCCAAAGAACCGGGGTCGAAAAAAGGTCCAATGGAAAATTTTGACTCATTGGATGAAGTCATCGAGTTGTGGAAAGGCAAAATTGAATTTCTGGCTGATGAAGTTCGACAGGGGATTGCGTCTGTATCTCCGGTGTCGATTCATAAGAGTTGTCAGTATTGTGATTTCGCGCCCTTGTGTCGGATCGGGGAAATCGATTTTTTAAAACCATAAATGGCTATTTTATCCAATTTCCATTTTGGAATTTGGGTCAGGCTCAGATTTTAATCCTCAAAATACAACCTGTATTCCTCCGGTTAAAATCTTCGCCTTCTTTGAACTTGAATAAAATTCCTCATTTATGGAGCCACTGACCCGGTAGGTCGGGATTCCATTCCCGACAAAAGAAAATATCGGGTCTATCGCCGGTAAGAAACCCGGCCTACGATAGAGGCTATTTTTGGCGCAGCGATTCTAACTGCGCAGCAATGAGGCAGAGCCGATTCTATTGATTGTATAAAATTAAGATTACCGTTTGATTTAGAAAGGCAATTAATTAAAATTGAATCGCGAAGCGATATCATTATTGGACGTTCGATGTTGAGCGTTCAATGTTCGATGTTCATTTTTAATAATTATTCATTTTATGTGAATTAAACTCTTAACTGACTATAATGACTATTACTCAAAATACGATTGCTGATGCAAAACAACGCGTCGCCGCCCTCGATCCCACCCGTTCCTTCATTGTCCAGGCGCCGGCAGGTTCCGGCAAGACCGAGCTGCTGATCCAGCGCTATCTGAAATTACTGGGAACGGTGGCGGTACCTGAAGAAATTATCGCCATTACCTTCACCCGCAAGGCAGCCGCGGAAATGCGCCACCGGGTGCTCGAAGCCTTAGAGCGGGGAAAAGATAATGCTGTGCCCGAAGAACCCCACACGCGAAAAACCTGGGAACTGGCAAAAGCTGCGCTGGCCCAGGATGAGCGGTTCGGGTGGCAGATTGCCCTTAACCCGTCTCGCCTGAAAATCCAGACCATTGATTCCCTGTGCGCGGGCCTGACCCGGCAGATGCCGTTTTTGTCGGAATTCGGGGCCCAGCCGGACATCACCGACCGACCGGATGTTTTGTATCGCGAAGCTGCCCGAAATACCGTGGCAGAACTGGAGTCCGATTTTCGTTGGAGCCCGGCGATTGAAGCGCTGGTTCGGCATCTGGATAATAATCTGGCAAAAATTGAAGCCCTGGTGGCGGCCATGCTTTCTAAAAGGGATCAGTGGCTGCGCCATATGGCGCATACGTCAGATCCCGGTGGTCTCCGCAACATGCTGGAACAGGCCCTGGCTGATGTGATTGAAGACAGTTTAAAAGATGTAAAAGAAAAATTTCCCGGCCCGGGTCAGGAAATTTTATTTTCATCAGCACAATTTGCCGCCAAAAACCTGAAAAAAGCCGGTTCCGCTTCTTTGATCTGTGGTTGTGAAAATCTGACCGCTCTGCCGGGATGTTCAACTGCAGATGTTGAACGCTGGCTGGGGCTGGCTGAATTTCTGCTCACACAAAAAGGCGAATGGCGCAAGTCGGTGACCAAGAATATCGGATTTCCGGCACCATCCAGCGCCAAAGGCAATGCTGCATTAAAGCAGGAACTGCAGGAGGCCAAAGACACAATTATAGATTACCTGAATCGTCTTGAAGGTGAAGATGCGGCAGCAGAAGCCTTAAACCGGGTGCGGATGTTGCCGGATCCGGCGTATACGGATGACCAGTGGGCGATCATGCAGGCCCTGTTCGAGATATTAATCGTGGCTGTGGGTCATCTGAAACTGGTGTTTCAGGCAGCCGGGGAAGTGGACTTTTCGGAAATCGGGCTGCGGGCGTCACGGGCCCTGGGCGAGCCGGAAAACCCCACAGACCTGTCATTGTCTTTGGATTACCGGATTAGCCATATATTAATGGATGAATTTCAGGACACCAGCTTTACCCAGTATGAACTGGTTGAGCGCCTGACCGGGGGGTGGATGCCCGGAGACGGGCGCACGGTTTTTGCGGTGGGCGATCCCATGCAGTCCATCTACGCGTTCCGTGAGGCGGAAGTTGGGTTGTTTTTAAATGCCTGGGAAAACGGGCTGAGCCAGGTGGCGCTGAATCCTCTGATCCTGTCCGTGAATTTCAGGTCTCAGCAGGGAATCATTGACTGGGTTAATGACAGTTTCCCCAAAGTCATGCCGGGCAATGTGGATATTACCACCGGCCGTGTTTCTTATTCGCCTTCTGCGGCATTTCATCCGCTTTTAGACGGACAGGCCGTGACCGTTCATCCGTTTCTGACCCAAGGCCTTGAAAAATCACGGGAAAAGGAAGCAAAGACAGTAGTGGACTGTGTTAAAAATGCCAGGAAAAAGGATACTGACGGCACCATTGCCATTCTGGTGCGGGGCCGATCCCATCTGATAGACATCGTTGCTGCTTTAAAAAGTGCAGGCGAAAGGTTTCAGGCGGTGGAGATTGATTCGCTGCAGAACCGGCCCATGATCACGGACCTGATTTCTCTTTCCCGGGCGCTTTCCCATCCGGCTGACCGGATCGCCTGGCTGGCGGTGCTGCGGGCTCCCTGGTGTGGAATGACGTTAAATGATTGTTTCGCTTTGGTCGATGGAGCGCCAACTCAAACGATTTTGGAATTGATACAATCTCAGGGGCGTTTTGAGAACCTGTCTCCGGACGGACAAAAACGGCTCAAGCGTACTCGAGAAATTTTAATCCCGGCAGTGGAAAACCGGAACCAGAAACCTTTCAGGCGTCTGGTGGAAGGGGTGTGGATATCGCTGGGCGGCCCGGCCTGTGTGTTTGAATCATCGGAATTGGAAGACGCGGATGTGTTTTTTGACCTGCTGGAACAGCATGCGGGAAATGAAGTGCTCAGCGATTTTACTGCATTGGAAGATGCGGTTGGTGCCCTTTTTGCCCGGCCGGATGCTGCCGCCGATGACACCTTACAAATCATGACTATCCACAAGGCCAAGGGACTGGAATTTGACACCGTGATCCTGCCGGGCTCAGAACGCCGCCCGCCGAATCCTTCGACCCAACTCCTGCTTTGGCTGGAACGGGCCGTCGGCCACAAAAAGGATTTAATCCTGGCGCCTATCAGTGAAACCGGGGAAGACAAGAATAAAATTTATCAGTACATCGGGAAAATCCATGATGAAAAGCGCAGCTATGAAGATTCCCGCCTGCTTTACGTGGCAGCCACCCGGGCGAAAAAATATCTGCATATCATGGGCGGGGTGAAAATTTCTTCCAAGGAACATGAAGTTCGACAACCCGCTGCAAAAACCCTGCTTTTATCCCTGTGGCCGGCAGTGGATGAAATCTTTTACAAGATGAACCAGGTCATTTATCATGACACGACCCGCCCGGCTCCGTCTGTCAAAGAAGATGAAGTTCCTGAGGCAATCATTGTGCCGCATATCCGGCGGTTGACAGAAGAATGGGAATTGCCGGATGCTCCGGCAGGTGTGAAATGGGCGGCCAGCGGCGATCAACTGGTGGAAAGTAAAGAAGAGGCTGAAACCCTTGAATTTGACTGGGCCGGAGAAGCCGCCCGGCACGTGGGAATCGTGGCCCATGCCTGGCTGAAAGTGATTGCTGAAAATGATGTCAATACATGGGATGCCGACCGGATTCAGTCTATGGAAAAAGAATTTAAAGCCGATCTTGCCCGATCCGGAGTAGGGGGTGCTGAAATAGATGCTGCTGTAAGACAGGTAGAAGAAACCTTAATTCATTCTGTTACTGATGAAAAGGGACGATGGATTTTATCTGATCATAGGAAAAGTGCTAACGAATACGCCCTGACCGGGACAGTGGACGGACAAATTGTGAGTGTTAAAATCGACCGGACCTTTGTGGATGAAAATGATGTCCGGTGGATTATTGACTACAAGACCGGTACGCATACCGGCGGGTCTGTGGAGGCGTTTCTGGATCGGGAAAAAGGAAGGTATCAGGGGCAGCTGGAGATGTATAAGCGGTTGATGGGGGCGAAAGAGGAGAGGGAGATTCGGCTGGGGTTGTATTTTCCGAGGCTCAGTGGATGGCGGGAATGGTAACGACTTCCAATTTCACCGCACCTACTCGGCGTCAAATCCCACCCCGCACAGCGAGCGACTTCCAATTTCACTACACCTACTGCGTCAACTGCTACCCCGCATAGCGGAGCTATAGCGAGGGCAGCATTTTCCTTGTATCTGTAGCAAACTTGAAAATCGCTGGGTTTAGTGAAAAATTATTTTTAAGGGGCGTGATTCAAAAAAAATATCATTTGTCAATTTGTTCATGAATACGCTTGGCTACATCCTCGCCAATTTCTTTAATCTCCTGAGCAGTTATAAATTCTTCTCCGATAAAAATTTTTAAACCAATGGTTATGGGTTCCAAAGTTGGGTTGTCTTTGTATTGTTTTAAAATTTCAAGTGCCTTTTTAGCATTGCCTGAGGCCGCGGCTGTAATGAAATAGTCGGTTATCTCTTTGGTTCCCTTTTTAATAATATCATCGTCTTTTAAGAATTGTTGAGCAAGCTTCAATGATTCATCCCACTTTTCCTGACGTCCAAGAATAGAAGCAAGCGAATGTTTGATATGAGAGGATAGCTCATTTTTTTGAACGGCTTCTCTGCTCCATTCTTCAGCCTTGTTAAGCAGGTTATTATATTTGTTCTCGTAGATACACCAAGCAAGAGAATTTAAAGCTTGGACAGATCGATTATTTGATTTTAAATATTTTTCAGCTGTTTTAAGTGCTCTTTTAGGGTTGTTTAATGTTTTATATTGTAATTCAAATAGATTTATCCAAAGCACTTGAAATTCTGGATTTAATTCAATCGCAATGTTATATGCCTTTTCAGCTTCATTATGACGGTCTAAATTTTTGGAGAGTAAAGATCCAAGCATGCCCCATGCGGGGGCAAAGTTAGGATTGATGTCGATAGCTTTTCTGAGAGCCCTTTCAGCTTCATCATACCGCTCTTTTTTTGAAAGAAAATTTCCAAGAAGGGTCCAAATAGGATGTATGTTGGGGTTGATGTCGATAGCCTTTGAGAAAGCCTCTTCAGCTTCATTATGACGGTCTATGCTTTTTGAGAGTAGAGATCCAAGCATGCCCCACACTGGGGCTAAGTTAGGATCAATTTCAATGGCCTTTCTGAAAGCCTTTTCAGCTTCATGATGTCGCTCTCTTTTTTCTGATAGCAAGATTCCAAGACGAATCCATGCCTGAGAATCGTCAGGATCAATTTCAATGGCCTTTCTGAAAGCCTTTTCAGCTTCATCATGCCGCTCTGATTTTTTTGATAGCAAGTCTCCAAGACGAATCCATGCCTGAGAATCGTCAGGATCAATTTCAATGGCCCTTCTGAAAGCCTTTTCAGCTTCATCATGCCGCTCTGATTTTTTTGATAGCAAGTCTCCAAGACGAATCCATGCCTGAGAATCGTCAGGATCAATTTCAATGGCCCTTCTGAAAGCCTTTTCAGCTTCATCATGCCGCTCTGATTTTTTTGATAGCAAGTCTCCAAGACTAATCCATGCCTGAGAATCGTCAGGATCAATTTCAATGGCCTTTCTGAAAGCCTTTTCAGCTTCATCATGCCGCTCTTTTTTTTCTGATAGCAAGTTTCCAAGACTAATCCATGCCGGAGTATAATCAGGATCAATTTCGATGGCCTTTCTGAAAGTCTTTTCAGCCTCATTATGCCGCTCTGATTTTTTTGATAGTAAATCTCCAAGATTATTCAAAGCTGGCAAGCAGTCAGGATCGATTTTAATGGCCTGCTGATAGGCATTTTCTGAGTTCTGATAATTTTTTGGATCATCTTCATTTAATATGCCTAATAAAATCCATGGTAATTCCAAATTAGAATTAATTTTGATTGATTTTTCGCAAGCAGCTCTTGCCTCTTCAAGACGATCTGGATAATTTTTTATTATTTCAACTACTAAAGTTAATAGTGATAATGTATCATCGGGATTATTAAGGATTCCTGTTTTAATTTCTTCTTCGGTAAGTATCGGTGCATGTGTTTTTGTTTGTGCCACTTCAAGTTCCAAGGTGTCGATTATATGTTTAGGAATATTTTCAATTATTTTGTCGCGGAATTTTTCAACCTGAGGCTTTTGCAAGATTTCTTTTATAAAAATGAAGTGATCAGAGCATATTTCAGGTTCAAGATGGCATGCCTCGTTAATGACATTATTTGTCAAATGAATTAAATCATCATCCACGTAAAAATGAATCATAAAATCAACAATGGCGCGAACACGGCTTGACGGCTCGCCCCGGCGACGCATTAAATGATAAATATTGTACATTCTTTCAGATAGTTGGTACCATTTTTTTCGGCCTTTCTTGTCAGCAACAACCACAGCACCTTTTGATATAAGGCGCTGTAAATAAGCGCTTGCTTTGTTCACATTGATTCTTGCAGATTCTGATACTTCCTTTGCAGTAGCTGGATGCCATATATCAGCTAAGGAGACAAAAACCTTTCGTTCAAGCGGCGGCAGGTTGTCCAGATGGCTTTTAAAGTATTCTGTGTGTTCGTCAACCAGTTTTGTTAAATCCTCCATAAGTTCTTTAAAAGACTTTTTAGCGGCAAAGCTGGAAATGATTACAAGAAGTCTGGGGCTCCCGCCTGTTAATATTTTGATTGGTTTAATACGATTTAGGCTTGGACGCTGGCCGGTAACTGATTCCCAAAGGTCCTGGCATTCTTTTGTGTCAAGAGGTTTAAGGTCATGTATCTTAAACAGATCAAACATGGCGTTTTCTGAATTATCAATCTGTTCAAAACGACTTGTTGCAGTCCCTAAAACCATTATTCGTGGTTCGTTCAGTAATGTATGTCTTAATTTCCATGAATCATCAGTTGATATCTGATCTCCTAACAGCATATTCAGATTTTCAACAACCAGCAAAAGTCGTTTATTCTGCTGGTCTGAAAAATCCAATAACTGGGATAAGGCTCTTTCACGAAGTCTGTCTTCGTTGATTTCTTTTTTTAGTTCCTTATATGTTAATTTTAGCTGTTCATTTTCGGTCTGTTCAGCAATATGAAAAATAGCTTCCAGCCAGAATTCTCCTGCGCTGCACACTTCGTAACTTTCCTCGGCAAATACAACGGGAAACCATTTCTCAGAAAATTCATTATTGCGTCTGATTTCTGCTGCAGTTCTTAAAACGAGGGTTGTTTTGCCTGCCCCTCTTGCGGCAACGACAATTATATGCTGGTTGTTATTATCTCCACTTTCCCGGATTACTTCCAATATGAGTTCAAGGTCACTTTGGCGGACAACGTATGATTCTATCAATTCTTTTTCGGTTAGAAATGCGGGGTTGTATTTAATTGTAGCTGTAGGTTTCATTTAGACCCCCCTTTTTGCAACCGGAGTATAGCCGAAGGCAAATCGTGCGTTCCACCAATCTTTGAGTAAGTTTGAAGAGAATATAAATCCATCCTCTTTTCTGGTTAAGTATCCATCATGTTGCAAAATTTCGAGAATTTCCCTAAGCGTTTTATTCGGATCATTCATTCCAATATCGTAGTTATTGCATATTGCCTGAGCTGAATTTCCGTCTAAAAATCCATTCACAGCAGTCTCAGTGAGGAGTTCCAGTGCGGCAGGAAAAATATCCAGGCCAAAAGCCATTTTCAATCGTTCTTCCATGTGACTTAATTCCGCGTGCCCTCGAATTCCAAGCATTTTTGTCTCATATACTTTTAATGCAATATCTGCGGTTACATCCGTATGGCCTTTTCTTTTGCACTCCATGTAAATATTGTCAAAAAATAACTGGACATGATGAGGGATTAGATATCCAATTTTTTCAATAATAAGTGAGATGGCTTCTTTCTGGATGGTTATTCCATATTGATTTGCCAAAGCCTTTAAGCATCCTTCAGCGATTTCTGGAGGCCAGGCATCTATTGCAAAAGGAGTGAATGTGTTTAACGTTGCACTGAGTTCCGCTTGCTTGAGAGCCGGCTCAATTCCGATAGACCCGGTAATAACAATTCGTAATTTCCCTTTATGTCTTATGCTGATTTCCCTGAGCCAGGACATAAAAATATCGGTGGCCCTTCTTCGATCAGGTGCAATCTTATATTCCTGGCCTTTCAGCATTCTGTTGATCAAAATGGGTAATTCATCAAAAAATATGATCACCGGCTTGTCGGTTTCAGCCAATGTTGCAAAAATCTGATTGCCTTTGTTTTGCCAATCTCCTGCTGTCATTCCGCTTCGCAACGTAACTGTTAAATCATCAATACTAAGGCTCTCGATATTATCTTTTATGCTGCTTAGAATATTTTTAAAGACACCCTTGGTTTTATCCCACAGCTGTTTGTGCGGGTGTGTCGCCTTGCTGAGTTCAGCGATAGCGTCTGCTGGTGATTCCGCTTTTTGGAGGTCAACATGCAAACAATAATATTTATCCTGAAGCCGGATCGCGGCTTCCCGCATAAGACTTGTTTTGCCGATACGTCTCGGTGCGGCCATTAGAATATGAGCCCCTTCGTCAAGAAGTTCTGTAAATAAAGCAAGATCTTCTTTGCGATCCCAAAATTTATCTCCGGTTACATAATTTCCAACTGCCCGTTTAAGTTTTTCCATATTTTTCCTCCAACAAGGTTGTTGCCATCTTTTTTGTTGGTAACGTAATGCGGCAAATCTCTTTTGTCAATAATTTTTCCAACAAATTTGATGGCAACGGAGCTGTTGGTTTATATTACGTGGTAAAATAAAATGTTATGGATAATAGATATCGAAAATATATGAAGAGAAATCTACTCTTGAGTCAAATAAATAGAATTGATTGGAAAATACGTGGTGCTGCATTCTCCCCTTGTCACGCAGCCGAGCACCGAGAAACTGCTGAAGAGGAATCCCGGACTGTTTGAAACGCAGCAAGTTTTTATTTACTTTTTTTACCCGCTAAGAAAAGTAGAGATAGCAGATGGCGTTCCTGGTAGGCTGATCTGGCACATTCCAATTACAATAATACATCCAGGTGGATGTTATGCCCTTATTTTCAGATAGGCTTCAATCCGGCGCATGCCTTCTTTAATATTTTCAAGGGAGTTGGCATAGGAAAACCGGATATAGCCTTCGCCGTTTTGGCCGAAATCAATGCCCGGCGTGACACCCACATGGGCGTTTTCCAGAATTTCAAAGGCAAGTTTGTATGAATCAAGGCCCAGATGTTTGGCATTGGCAAACACATAAAACGCGCCCGTGGGTTCTTTCGTGATCCCGAAACCGATTTCCCTGAGCCGTTTGATAATGTATTTGCGTCGCTGATCATAGGTGTTTTTCATGGCCGTGACATCATTATGAGCATATTTTAACGCGGCAATCCCGGCCATCTGGACCATGGCATTGGCGGAGATAAAGAAGTTCTGCTGGATTTTCTGCATGGGTCGGATAAATGGTTTGGGTGCAATCACATAGCCCAGCCGGAATCCGGTCATGGCATAGAGCTTTGAAAATCCATTAAACACAAACGCGCGATCGGTAAATTCGAAAATGGAATGTTCTTTATCCCCGTAAACCAGACCGTGATAGATTTCATCGGAAATAATGTATGGTGACAGTTGGGCGATTTTTTGCATCCGCTCGGCGGATAGCAGGTTGCCAGTGGGATTTGACGGGGAATTGATAAAAATCCCTTTAGTCTTTTTGGAAATTTTTTCTTTAATGGCGGCGGTTCGATATTGAAAACCGTCGTCTTCATATACCGCAACGGTGACCGGGGTCCCTTTTAAGAACTTGATAAAGTTCGGGTAGCAGGCATAATGGGGATCTGAGATAATGACTTCATCATTTTCTTCAAGAAGGGTTGAAAACAGCATGAACATGGCCGGAGACGTGCCGGAGGTAACGATGATCTGGTCCGGATCGATGGTTACCGCGTAAGTGTTGCTGTAATATTCACAGATGGCTTCCCGGAGTTCAATCATGCCCAGGCTGTGCGTATAATGCGTATGGCCGTCTTTTAATGCTTTTTCAGCAGCATCCTTGATGCATTGCGGGGTGTCAAAATCAGGTTCCCCCACCTCCAGGTGGATGATGTCGATTCCCTGTCTTTCCATTTCATGCGCTTTTTCCAGAACATCCATCACAATAAATGAGGTCATCTCAGCAGCGCGTTTTGCAATCATTCGTGTATCCTGTTTTTATTTTATCGTTTGGCCTTTTGAGTTTGTCACTTTTTGGCTATTGAATTAAATTTAATCTTCTTTGAATTTTAATTTTTTGTCAATATTTTGGATTTTATTGAATTTCAGTGGGATAGATTTTTTTGGCGGATCAGTATAAACAAAACGGGCAGTCATCGGATGACTGCCCGTTTTGTTCGTACTGCCGGGTTTTCGGGGGGCGCTAAATTCCCGGCAGCCTATCATTAAATTTTGTTTTCTTTATTACTTAGCCATCCAAATACTTTTTACGAGAGTGTCAACTCTGGACGGGTGTATATTTCTTGTTTTTGGCGGCTGCGCCGCCAGGAATCGCTGTGCCGACTACGTCGACTATCTTGTACTGTCGCTACACGCCGGAACAAGGTAATCGACCTGACACCGTAGAGCCCACAATCAAGCTACGATTGCTTGCGCGTCCCACGGCGCAGGTCAGCACCCCGATTACCCTCGTATTTTTTATTTAGCGTATTTTCCTTAATCCACTTTTAGCTTGACTGCCGGACCTGGCATTTAAGTTATCAAAGACATTCCTGATAGACTGTCACGATAAGTGACGGGTATACCGTTTTTACCTTTTCTCCATATCGGTAATAGTACCCGAGAATATCCCTTGAAGTTCAATGCCTCTGTTGATATGAAACGATTTCATTGTGTTTTGTGGGCACAGATGGGTGTACTGATGTGTTCTGTCAACATAGGCGTTTAACGGATACGAGAAAAAAAATGATTTTTCAAACAATTTATAAAGAATTGCCATCCGCTGTTTCATTTGGCTTTAACAGTATGAATCGCATCCGCCAGACAGTCACCGCCCTGGGTAAAACAGGACTGGAGTGGGTGTTTGATGGTCAGCCATCTCCCCCGGTATTGATGCGGAAAACATTTGAACGCCTGGGGGCGACCTACATCAAGCTGGGCCAGCTGATTGCCAGTTCACCGTCACTGTTTCCGGACGAATATGTGAAAGAATTTCATCGATGCCTGGACCAGACAGAATCGGTGCCGTTTAATCAGATGCATAAAATTTTGAAAAATGAGCTGGGTGCCGGATATATGGGTGAAATTTTTGATGAAGTTGACCCGGTTCCCCTGGCTTCCGCCTCTATTGCCCAGGTATATGCCGCCACGCTGATCAGCGGCGAGAATGTGGTCATTAAGATTCAGCGTCCCGGGGTTAAAAACATTCTCTCAACGGATTTGAATTTTTTGGTTTATTCCGCAGTCATTCTTGAACGTCTGGTTCCCCGGCTCCAGCATATTTCCCTGGCAGGTATTTTGTCTGAAATAAGGCGGACTGTTTTTGAAGAATGTGATTTTATCAAAGAAGCGGAGAATATTAAAATTTTTTCAGCGTTTCTGAAAGCGTCAGGCAACACGCGGGTAGTAACGCCACGTTTATATCCCCATGCGTCATCTAAGCGCGTTTTAACCATGGAACGGCTATACGGCATTCCTTTAACGGATCGGGAACAGTTTTTAAAATCAACCGACCATCCGCAAATGATTTTAGGCGCTGCCTTTGAAACCTGGCTGGCAAGTATTTCCGGATGTGAACTGTTCCATGCGGATTTGCATGCCGGTAATCTTTTGATATTAGATGACGACCGGGTCGGTTTTATTGATTTTGGTATTGTGGGACGGATTTCTGAAAAAACACGAAAAGGGGTCATGGCATTAATACATGCTTTGATCACAAAAGACTATATGACCATTGCTGAATCAATGCTTATCATTGGAATGACCCGGAAAAAGGTGGAGGTACAAAGGCTGGCAAAGGATCTGGAAGATTTTTATAACAATAGTGAGGCCCTGCCAGAAGATCGTTTTTCAGCCAATCCGGAATACCCGGCTTGTGTGCCGGAATTGGATGAGCCGGAACAGATTTTATTGGAAATGGTCAGGATCGCGGAAACCCACGGTGTTCGGTTTCCGCGTGAATTTACCCTTTTATTAAAACAGTTTTTGTATTTTGACAGTTACAGCGACATCCTTTTTGATCTGGATATGTTAATGGATGGTGCAATGATCAACATGGAAGCATTTGAACGTAAATTCGAAGGGCTGGATTAAAGGGTGGCGGCTTCAGCGCGACAGCCGTGATTATGAACATGATGACTTCGAAGAGCGGTTTTTTTTGCCTTGACACCAGCGATATTTATGAGTAGCCTGTAAATATCATGGTTAAAAAGAGAAATCTGGAAGACAAAATCAACCGGCTGCTGGAGATGTTTCCAGTGGTAGCTGTTATTGGCCCCCGGCAGTGCGGTAAATCGACAATTGTTCGCCGATTACGACCGGACTGGAAATACTATGATTTGGAAAGTCCGGCGGACTATCAATTAATCACTTCTGATCCTGCGGTATTTTTAACCCTTAACCCGGAGCGGGTTATCATTGATGAGGCCCAACAATACCCTGAATTGTTTAAGGTTTTAAGAGGGATAATTGATTCTAAAAGACAACAAACAGGCAGATTCCTGCTCACCGGTTCCAGTTCGCCGGAAATTGTCAAGGGGATAACCGAAAGCCTGGCCGGCCGCATCGCCACGGTGGAGCTATGGCCCTTTACCCAGAATGAATTTTATGAACGTCCGCCTTCACGCCTTTATGAGATGATCATCGATCAAACGACCAAGGCAAAGGATTTTCTGGCGTTGCAACCCTCGGTCTCTATCGGGCAAAGCATGGATGTCTGGTTTATGGGAGGGTTCCCTGAGCCGCTAATCGAGAGCGCAAAGGGGAACAGCACCTTTTATAATCAATGGATGGAAAACTATATGATTGATTATATCGGTCGTGACATCAGAACACTCTTCCCCCGGTTGAATATTCATAACTTCAGGCGATTTCTTACCTTGTTGGCCCAATATTCAGGGCATCAGCTCAATATGAGCGATATGGCCAGGGCGCTGGAGATCAGTGTTTCAACGGTAAAGGATTATCTGGACATTATTCACCAGACGTTTTTATGGCGAAACCTGCCCCCTTATACCGGCAACCGGCTCAAACGGGTACAAAAGGCGAAAAAGGGATTTTTTCGTGATCCGGGCCTGCTCCATTATTTTCTTAAAATCAGTGATCTTGACAGGTTGCTTATTCATCCGGTGGCTGGTTTTTCCTTTGAGAGTTTTGTCATTGAAGAAATAATCCGTGGTCTGCAGGCAACCATGGCAACCCGGCTGGATTTTTTTAATTTCAGAACCGTCAATCAATCAGAGGTCGATCTGGTGATAGATGGCCCGTTTGGTACCATTCCCATAGAAATAAAGCTGAATTCTGTGGTAAAACGAATTTCATTGCGGGGTCTGGAACGGTTTTTAACCGGTCAGGGTGGATTTGGCATTCTGATTAACAGAGGCAAACGGCCGGAACTGCTTACCGAAAGAATAATTCAGATTCCCGTTAATTATATTTGAACGTGTTTAGGGTTGCAAGCTGTTCAAGTACCCCATCAAAATCTTTGATAACATTTTCCCATAAAAAGGATTTCATCTCCTCAACAAG
>Ga0307991_1000999_pt1 | contig 20270 bp, 17 predicted proteins | sample EllFjometagen131_FD_203146 | JGI IMG/M metagenome (GOLD analysis project Ga0307991, IMG submission 203146) | Marine microbial communities from Ellis Fjord, Antarctic Ocean - #131 | ecosystem: Environmental > Aquatic > Marine > Unclassified | place: Southern Ocean | collected 2014-10-08 | reverse complement strand
TATAAAATATTGATGGAAGAAAAAGTCGTTTTTTTAAAATACAAAGAATAATAAGGAATACCCATATTGTTATTATAAATTATGATTTTATTAACTGTAGTTTTGCGGTAAATATAAATTATATAATATTAAAACATTTTTGTTTTTACTTGATAAAAATAGCAATGTTTTAATTTATAAAAAAATCGTGAAACAGCAGTTATTAAGTTTAAATTTATATATTAAGGTAATTATAAAGAATATTATTATATTTTGATAGGATAAAATTTTTGTGATTATTTTGGTATTTTATTATAATTTGTCGAGAAATATTATCGATAAATTAAAGTTGAAATAGATGGTATTTTATTAAATCATTTTAGAAGAGGAGAAAAATATGGGAACGAAAAGAAAAACTATAATGAAAAGGATTCAATATAGTGGAATAGGGCTTCATAAAGGACATAAAATAAAAATCCAATTAATTCCAGCAGAAGTAAATACAGGAATAATTTTTAAAAGAGTGGATATTAAGGAAAATAATGAAATAAAATTAGATATCAATAATGTTTTTAATCCAACAAGAGGAACTAATATAAGAAATGAATCAGGAGTAGAAGTTTTTACAATAGAACATTTTTTATCTGCATTATATGCCTATGGGATTTCAGATTTATTAATTGAAATAGATGGAAATGAGATGCCAATTGGTGATGGTAGTGCATTTCCTTTTTTGGAACTTGTAGATATTGCTGGCACTAAGGAATATGAAGAAGAGATGGAAATATTGGAAATTACAGAACCAGTGTATATAGCAGAAGAAGATAAATATATAATTGCATTACCACATAGTGAATACAAAATAACTTATGCTGTGAATTATAATCATAGTTATTTAAAATCACAATTAGAAGAATTTGAAATAACAAAGGAAACATTTAGAAATTCAATTGGGAAAGCAAGAACTTTTGGATTTGATTATGAATTAGAATATTTAAAAGCAAATAATTTGGCATTAGGTGGAAGTTTAAACAATGCAATAGTGGTAACAAATACTGGGGTAATGAATCCAGATGGATTGAGAATGGAATCAGAATTTGTAACACATAAAATATTAGATTTAGTAGGAGATTTAAAAGTATTAAATAAAATAATAAAAGGTCATATTATAGCAATTAAAGCAGGTCATGCTTTGGATATGAAGTTTGCAAAAAAGTTATTAAAAAACGATAATAAAATAAAGGGAGAGATGAAAAAATGATGAATATTTTAGAAATAATGAAGAGGTTACCACACAGATACCCACTTTTGTTAGTAGATAGAGTTTTGGAAATGGAAGAAGGAAAAAGTATTAAAGCAATAAAGAATGTTACAATGAATGAACAATTTTTTCAAGGACATTTTCCTGGACATCCAGTAATGCCAGGAGTACTTATAATAGAAGGAATGGCTCAAGCTTTAGGAGTATTAGTAATGAAACCAGATGAGAATAAAGTTCCTTATTTTATGTCAATAGATAAAGCTAAATTTAGAAGACCTGTAACGCCAGGAGATCAATTAGTATATGAAGTAGAAATAACAAGAATGAAAAAATCGGTAATGAAAGCAAATGGGAAAGCTTTAGTAGATGGAAAAGTAGTAGCACAAGCAGAATTAATGTTTTCAGTAGTGGAAAAGTAGGGTGAGAATATGTCAAAAATACATAATACAGCAATAATAAGTAAAAATGTTATAATTGATGCAGAGGTAGAGATAGGAGCGTATTCAGTAATAGGTGAAAATGTAAAAATAGGAAAAGGAACTAAAATAAAATCTCATGTAATAATAGAAGGAGATACAACAATTGGTGAAGGAAATATAATATATTCTTTTGCTGCAATAGGGACAGATCCACAAGATTTGAAATATGCTGGAGAAGATACTAAAGTAATAATAGGAAACAATAATAAAATAAGAGAATATGTAACAATAAATAAAGGGACAATCGCTTCAGGTAAAACTATAGTAGGTAATGATAATTTATTGATGGCATATTCTCATATCGCACATGACTGTATTGTAGGAAGTCATTGTATTTTAGCAAATGCAGCAACTTTGGGTGGACATGCTGAAATAGATGACTGGGCTATAATAGGTGGATTAACAGGAATACATCAATTTGTGAAAATAGGAGCTCATGTAATGGTAGGTGGAGGATCGGCATTAAAACAAGATGTAATGCCATATGTAATAGTAGATGGAAATGATGCAAAAGTTAGAGGGATTAATTCTATTGGATTGCAAAGAAGAGGATTTACTAAGGAAGAATTACAAAATATTAAAAAAGCATATAAAATAATATTTAGATCAAAATTGAAAATGGATGATGCGTTAGAAAAATTGAAATATGAATTTGCTGAAGATGAAAAAGTGAAATTGTTTATTGAATTTGCAGAAAAAAGTGAAAGAGGTGTGTATAGATAATGGAAAAAATAGGATTGATAGCAGGAAACGGAAATTTTCCATACTTCTTTTATGAAGCAGCAAACAAAAAAGCAGAAATTTTTTCAATAGGATTATTTGAAACTGTAAATGAAAAATTAAAAAAAGTCAAAAATTATACTCAAATAAATATTGGTGAATTAGGAAAACTAACAAAATATTTACTACAAAATGATATAAAAAAAATAATTATGCTTGGAAAAGTAGAAAAATCTTTAGTTTTTCAAGAATTAGAATTAGATAATATACTTCAAGTGGTAGTAGGTCAACTTCCAGATAGAAAAGATGAAACTTTAATATTTGGAATAATAGCTTTTTTGAAATCAAAAGGAATAGAAATATTACCACAAAATTATTTAATGGATGAATTGCTAATTGAGGAAAAAGTATATACAAAAGCAAGACCATCAGAAGACGATAAAAGAACAATAGAAATAGGAAAAGAAGCAGCTAAAATGTTAGGACAATTAGATATAGGGCAAACAATTGTTGTGAATACTCAAGCAGTAGTTGCTTTAGAAGGTGTAGAGGGAACAGATGAGACTATAAAAAGATCAGGAATATATGCTCCAAAAGATTCAATAATAGTAAAAGTATCTAGACCACAACAAGACATGAGAGTGGATGTTCCGGCAATTGGTTTAAAAACAATAGAGGAAGCAATAAAAATTAATGCAAAAGGATTAATTTTAGAAGCAGACAAAGTGATATTTTTGGATAAGGAAGCTGTTATCAAAAAAGCTGATGAAAATGGTTTGTTTTTAGCAGGAGAGAGAATTTAGATGAAATATTTTGTATCTTGTGGAGAGATGTCTGGAGATTTACATATTTCGTATTTAGTAAGTGAAATCAAAAAAATTGATAAAGAAGCTCACTTTTTTGGGATGGCAGGAGAGCATTCCAAAAAAGTAGGTGTGGAAGTAATACAAAACATAGATGAACTTGCAATTATGGGCTTTTTAGAAGCCCTATTTAAATATAGGCTACTAAAACAAAAATCACAAGAGTATTTAGAATTTATAAAGAAAAATGAAATCAAAAAAGTGATTCTAATTGATTATGGTGGATTTAATTTATATTTTTTAAAATTACTCAAAAAAGAATTGCCTAATGTAGAAGTTTATTATTACATCCCACCTAAATTATGGGTATGGGGAGCAAAGAGAATTAAAAAATTAAAATTAGCTGACCATATTTTAGTAATTTTTCCTTGGGAGGTTGAATTTTATAAAGAGCAAAAAGTAGAAGTTGTTTATTATGGAAATCCATTAATAGATAAAATTGAACCTGTATCAAAAAAGGGTAAGGATATCTTGTTATTACCAGGAAGTAGAAAACAAGAAATACAATCATTACTACCAGAAATGTTAAAAGTAGTTAGAATATTAAAAAATGAAAAATTTATTTTAAAATTAGCTTCAAAAAAGCATTTGAAATGGATAGATGAAAATGATCTGAAATTAGAAAATTTAGAAATAAATTTTGATAATTCATTAAAGGAAGTTGTAGAAAAATCTAAATTATCAATAGCAGCTTCTGGAACAGTAACTTTAGAATTGGCATTAATGGAATTGCCAACAATAGTTGGATATAATACTTCATTTTTGAATGAAATGATTGCAAGAATGATATTAAAACTAAAATATATTTCATTACCAAATATAACAATGAAAAAAGAAGTATTTGTTGAATTATTACAAAAAAAATTTACAAGTGAAAAGATATTAAAGGAAATCATAAAAATAAATGAAGATAAGAATAGAATCAAAAAAGACTTAGTTGAAATTAGACGAATATTAGGTGGAGAAAACGTGATTGCAAAATATGCGAAATATATAGAAAATATTAAATAGAAACAAATATAATTATAATAATTATTTTCTATAATAATTTTGTTATAATAAGGAGTCAAAGATGAAAGAATTTAATATAGCAGGCACTTGTATACCAAGTAAACATTATATGGTAGATATATCTAAAAAAATTGATGATGTAATAGTAAGATTAATCAAAAAAGGAAAATATTTTACAATAAATCGTCCAAGACAATATGGAAAAACTACAACAATGTATTTATTAGATAAAAAATTGAAAGATGATTATACTTTACTTTTTATAAGTTTTGAAGGATTAGGAGAAGTGTCATTTGAAAATGAAAAGAATCTATCTCAAACGTTTATTAATTTATTAAAAAGAGAATTGAAGTTCAAAAAAGATAATAAAATGGTAGAATTTATTGATAAAAATTATAAAGTTACAAATTTTGAAGAATTAAATGAATTTATAACAGATTTAATATTAGAAATGGATAAAAAAGTAATATTAATGATAGATGAAGTAGATAAAAATAGCAATAATCAACTTTTTTTACATTTTATAGGAATGCTGAGGGATAAATATTTAAAAATGAATGAGGAAAGAGATTATACATTTCATAATGTGATTTTAGCAGGGGTACATGATGTTAAAAATATGAAATTAAAATTAAGACAAAATGAAGAAAGACAATATAACAGTCCTTGGAACATAGCTGTGGATTTTGATATAGATATGAGTTTTAGTATTGAAGAAATAAAGACAATGCTAGAAGATTATGAAAAAGAAATAAAAACAGGTATGAATATAGATTTAATAGCAAAGAAATTGAGAGAATTTACATCAGGTTATCCTTTTTTGGTAAGTAAATTATGCAAGACTATAGATGAAAAATTAAATAGAGAGTTTACAGAAGAGGGATTGGAAAAATCAATGAAATTATTATTAGATGAGAAAAATACTTTATTTGATGATGTTATAAAAAATATAGAAAATAATAGTGATTTTAAAAGATTGCTAGAAGAGTTAATATTAGAAGGAAAAAAAATAATTTATAATGTTGACGCTCATGAATTAGGATTGATGTATGGAATATTAAAAAAAGATGGAAGTAATATAGCGGTAAGTAATAAAATATTTGAAATAAGGATATATAATTATTTATTAGCAATGCGTGATATGAAAAAAGGTTCAGCTTTAACTTATGAATTTAGAACTAATTTTATAGATGAAAATGGAAATTTAATGATGAAAACTGTTTTAAGAAAATTTCAAGAATTAATGAAGGCAGAATATAGAGATAGAGATAAAAAGTTTATAGAGAGAGAAGGACGATTATTATTCTTATCTTTTTTGAGACCAATAATAAATGGAGTGGGATTTTATTTTGTAGAGCCTGAAACGAGACAAGATAACAGAATGGATATTGTAGTAACCTACAATAGGAAAAAATATATAATTGAATTAAAAATATGGCATGGTAAAGTCAAAAAAGAAGATGGAGAAAAACAATTAGCAAGTTATCTGGAAAGTCAAAGTGAAGAAGAAGGATATTTAGTATTGTACAGTTTTAATAAAAAAATAGGATATACAGCAGAGGATATTTTATGTGAAGGGAAAAAAATATTTGAAGTAGTGGTTTAGATGAAAGAATATAAATAATATAAATTAAAAAAATGAAGGAGAAGTAAATGCGAATAATTAAAAGTGAAATAATCAAAGAAGAAGTAGCAAAATTATTTATTGATGCAAATTATTTTTTAGGTGAGGATATTTGTACTGCATATGAAACCCTACAAGAAAAAGAAGAATCAGAAACAGGAATTGAGATATTAAAACAACTTTCGGAAAATGCTAAAATAGCTAGAGAGTTAAGAAAACCAATTTGTCAAGATACAGGAATGGCAATTGTATTTATTGAAATGGGAGAAGAAGTATTTATAGAAGGGAATTTGAAAACAGCTATAAATGCAGGTGTCAAAAAAGGATATGAAACAGGATTTTTGAGAAAATCAATAGTGAGAGATCCATTGACACGAGAAAATACAAATGATAATACACCTGCAATTATTCATATTGATATAGTTTCAGGTGACAAATTGAAAATAACAGCTACTCCAAAAGGTTTTGGTAGTGAAAATATGAGTCAAATTAAAATGTTAGCACCAGCTAAGGGAGTGGAAGGAATAAAAGAATTTGTATTAAAAACAGTAGAAGATGCAGGACCAAATCCGTGTCCTCCTATTATTGTAGGAGTTGGAATTGGTGGAAATTTTGAACATTCAGCATATTTAGCCAAAAAAGCATTGCTTAGAAATTTAGGAGAAAGAAATGAAAATAAATTTTATTCAGATTTGGAAGAAGAATTATTAGTAAAAATTAATAAATTAGGAATAGGGCCTCAAGGTTTTGGTGGAAGAATAACAGCCTTAGATGTATTTATAGAAACACATCCTACTCATATAGCAGGACTTCCTGTAGCAGTAAATATAGGATGTCACGTAAATAGACATAAGGAAGTGATAATATGAGTTATATAAAATTGGAGACTCCATTAACAGATGAAAAAATCATAAATCTTAAAATAGGTGATAAAATATTATTAACGGGAACAATTTTTACAGGAAGAGATTCTGCTCACAAGAGGTTTGTAGAAACTTTAAAAAAAGGTGAAAAACTACCTTTTGATCCTAAAGGAGCGGTAATATATTATGTGGGACCAGCTCCAGCAAAAGATGGAGAAGTAATTGGTTCAGCAGGTCCAACAACAAGCTATAGAATGGATGACTTTTCTCCAGCATTGATAGATGAAGGATTAAAAGGAATGATTGGAAAAGGAAAAAGAGCGAAAGAAGTAATTGAAAGTTGTAAAACCAAAAAAGCAATTTATTTTGGAGCAACTGGAGGAGCAGCAGCTCTTATTTCTAAAAGAATCAAAAAATCTAAAATTATTGCATATCCAGAATTGGGTGCAGAAGCAGTAAGAGAACTATATGTAGAAGACTTTCCATTAATAGTGATAAATGACACTAATGGAAATGATCTATACGAGGAGGGAAAGAAGAAATGGAAGGAATTATAATAGAAAGAGATGATAAAAGAAAAGTTAATGAAATGAGAAATATAAAAATAACAAGAGATTATATAAAATATCCAGAAGGTTCGGTATTAATTGAATGTGGAGAAACAAAAGTAATATGCAATGCTTCGATAACAAATGGTGTACCTAGATTTTTGAGAGGATCAGGAACAGGGTGGCTTACAGCAGAATATTCTATGTTACCAAGATCAACTCAAACTAGAAATGGTAGAGAATCTGCAAGAGGTAAATTAGGAGGAAGAACTGTAGAGATCCAAAGATTGATTGGAAGAGCATTAAGAACTGCAATTGATTTGAAGAAAATAGGAGAAAAAACAGTAATAATTGATTGTGATGTAATTCAAGCAGATGGTGGAACAAGAACAGCATCAATAACTGGTGGATATATTGCGTTGGGATTGGCTATCAAAAAAGTTATGGAGAAAAAAGAATTGAAAGAGAATCCATTAGTTGCAAATGTAGCTGCAATTAGCGTTGGGATTGTAGATGGTTCACCAATGTTAGATTTGAAATATACAGAAGATTTTAAAGCAGAAGTAGATATGAATGTAGTTATGAATAGTGAAGGTGAATTTGTAGAAGTACAAGGAACAGGTGAAGAAGCGACTTTTACAAGAGCTGAATTAAATCAATTATTGGATTTGGCAGAAAAGGGAATAAAAGAATTAATAGAATTACAAAATGAAATAATTGGAGAATAATATGAAAAAAATATTTTTAGCAACAAAGAATAAAGGTAAAATAAAAGAAATGAGAGAAATATTAAGTAAATTTGAAGATATAGAAATATTATCTTTTTTGGATAATATAGAAACTCCAGAAATTGTAGAAGATGGAACAACATTTGAAGAAAATAGTCAGAAAAAAGCATTAGGAATTGCTAAATTTTTGAATATGTATACTATTGCAGATGATTCTGGAATATCAGTAGAAACTTTGGGCGGTGCTCCGGGGATCTATTCAGCTAGATATTCAGGAGAAAATGCAACATCAGAAGAAAATTTAAATAAATTGTTTGAAGTGATGAAGAAAGAAGATAACAAAAAAGCTAAATATGTAGCCGTTATAACAATTGCTTCACCAGATTTGGAATATAAATCATTTAGAGGTGAATTAGAAGGAGAAATATTAGATCAAAAAAGAGGAACTAATGGATTTGGTTATGATCCAATATTTTATTTGAAAGATTGGGGAAAGACAACTGCTGAAATTACAGCAGAAGAAAAGAATGAAATTAGTCATAGAGGGAAAGCTTTGAGAGAATTGAAAAATCATATTGAAGATTTTATTAAATAATGTAGTTTTAAGCCCCCTTTCTTTTTAGCGTTTCCCCCTTTCAAGGGGCAACTAAAGTGCAGGATGGTGGGCTAAAAAAAGGATTGATAAGGTATACTTGCTTTTATCAGGAACTGGAATACCAACAGATGTAATAGTAGAAACTCCTGAAAAATTTGCTATTTTAAAAAAGAATAAATTTATGATCTATTATAATATTGAAGAAGATGGAAGGCTAATTTATGAACAATAAAAAAATAGCTGTAAATTGGAGTAAAAATTAAATAAGGAGTAAATTATATGAAAATAAAATTAATAAAAACTACATTGGAAATGAAAAATGAATATTATGATTATATAAAAGAATGGGAAGAATCGAAAGAAGAAATCGTACCATATTCAGCAAGACTTTTAGGGGATACTTATGAAGAATGGTTAAAAAAAACAATCAAATTTGAAGAGAAAGAAACTTGTCCTTTAAATTTTGTTTCTGCGTCAACTTATTTTTTAGTAAGAGAAGATAAAAAAATAATTGGAGCAATTAATATTAGACATTCTTTGAATGATTATTTATTAAAGTTTGGTGGTAATATAGGATATGGAATAAGACCATCTGAAAGAAAACAAGGTTATGCAAGTCAAATGTTATCATTAGGGTTGTTAATAATAAAACAAATGGGAATCAAAAAAGTTTTGATTACTTGTGATGTTAAAAATATTGGTTCAGCAAAAACTATAATAAAAAATGGTGGAATATTAGAAAATGAAGTGCAAGAAAAAAATAGAGTTATTCAAAGATATTGGATAACAATTGATTAAATAATAAAAAAAGGTAGGTGTAATAATGAAATATATAAGTACAAGAGGTAATTATGAAAAAGTAAATTCAGCCAAGGCGATTACTTTAGGAATGGTACCGAATGGAGGACTTTTTATTCCAGAAAGCATACCAAAATTGAATACAGAAGAAATGGATAAAATGATTAATACTAGTTATCAAGAAATAACAGCAAATATTTTTAATAAATTTTTAACTGATTTTACAAATGATGAGATAGAGGAAGTTATCAAAAAAGCATATAATAATGTGAATTTTGATGATGAAGATTTAACTCCGATTAAAAAATTAAATGATAATCTATATATAATGGAATTGTGGCATGGACCAACAGCGGCATTTAAAGATATGGCATTACAAATGTTACCACATTTATTAATAAAATCTAAAGAGAAATTAAATGCAAAAGAAGAAACAGTTATATTAGTGGCAACTTCTGGAGATACAGGAAAAGCTGCTTTAGAAGGATTTAAAAATATTGAGGGAATAAAAATAATCGTTTTTTATCCAGAAGAAGGTGTTAGTGAAGTTCAAAAATTACAAATGAATACAACTAATGGTAATAATACCTATGTTGTAGCTTTGAAAGGGAATTTTGATGATTGTCAAACTGGAGTAAAAAATATATTTTCAGATAATGAATTTAAAGCGAAATTGGATGCTGAAAACATAAAATTATCTTCTGCAAATTCAATAAATTGGGGAAGATTACTACCACAAATTGTATATTATTTTAAAGCGTATTTTGATTTAGTCAAAAAAGGTGAAATCAAAAAAGGTGAAAAAATAAATTTTTCTGTACCGACTGGAAATTTTGGAAATATATTAGCGGGATATTATGCAAAAAGAATGGGATTACCTGTAAATAAATTTATATGTGCGTCTAATGAAAATAAGATATTAACGGACTTTTTTGAAACAGGAATATATGATACAAAAAGAGAATTTCATAAGACAATGTCGCCATCAATGGATATACTTATTTCATCAAATTTAGAAAGATTTTTATTTGAAATGACAGATAAGAATAGTGAAAAATTAAATGGTTGGTATGATAAATTACAAAAAACAGGTAAATTTCAAATAGATGAAGAAAGTTTGAAAAAAATGAAAGAAATAATTATTGCTGGTTTTTGTGATGAAAAGGAAACATTGAAAACTATAAATGAAACTTATAATAAATATAATTATGTATTGGATACTCATACTTCTGTAGCAGTAAAAGTAGCAAATGATTTGAAATTAGGGAAAATAATAGTCAATTCTACTGCTAGTCCATATAAATTTAGTACAAATGTATTAAAAGGATTGGGAGAAAAAATGCAAGATGAAATGAAAGCTGTAGAAAGAATAAGTGAGATTTCTAAAACTGAAATTCATAGAGCTGTAGAGGGAATTGACAAAAAAGAGATTATACATAAAAGAAAGACAACTCAAAATGAAATGAAAAAAGTGGTGTTAGAAATATTAGGAAAATAATCAAAAAAGGTGATAATAATGGAGAGCGTAAAAAAAATTAAATTAGGTGAAAATAGATTTATTGAATTTAAAGAAAAATTACCAAAATATGAAACTATTGCAAAAACTATACTTTCTTTTTCAAATGGAGGAGGAGGGAATATATTTATAGGAGTAAGGGATAATGGAGAAATAATTGGAGTAGATGAAAATGAATTACTTAATATACCTGATAAAGTATCAGATATTATATATTCATTTTGTTATCCTTTAATAATACCAGATATTTATACAGAAAATATTAATGGTAAAAATATTGTTATTATAAAAATTTTTCCTGGAAGTTTAAAACCTTATTTTTTAAAGACAAAAGGGAAAAATAAAGGAACTTATGTAAGAATTGGAGCAGAAAACAAAATAGCAGATAATGAATTTTTATTAGAATTAGAAAGAAATTCTAGAAATGTTGGTTTTGATGAAGAAGTAAATTATAATTTTAATATCAATGAGATTGATATTTCATTTTTGGAAAATATTTTTAAGATAAAAGCAAATAAAAAAATAACCAAAAATGATCTTATAAATTTAAAATTAATCAGAGAAGAAAATGGAAAACAGTATCCGACCAATGCTTTATTAATATTGAGCGGTAAATTAGATAATACGTATACTGATTGTGCGAGATTTAAAGGAATTACTGTAAATAGTTTTATAGATAAAAAAGAATTTAAAGGAAATTTATTTGAACAAATAGAATTAATTGAGAATTTTTTGAAAAATCATTTAAATTTAAATGCAGAAATAAAAGGGTTTACTAGAGAAGATACCTATGAAATACCAATACCTGCATTGCGAGAAGCCGTGTTGAATGCTTTCATTCATAGAGAATATGGACGAAGTGGAAGTAATATTAAAATTGCTATTTTTGATGATATTTTAGAAATTACTTCACCGGGACTTTTACCTTTATCAATAAATATATTGAATATTTTCACTTCAAAAAGATCGGAAGTTAGAAATAAAGTCATTGCAAAAGTATTTAAAGAATTGAAATATATAGAGCAATGGGGTACAGGAATGGGAAGAATTTTTAATTATTGTGAAGAAGCAGATTTGAATAATCCAGAAATAAAAGAAAATGGAAATTTTGTTCAATTTGTTTTTCATAGATTAAAAACACCGATAAAAAGCAATAACACCGATAAAACACCGATAAAAAGCAATAACACCGATAAAACACCGATAAAAAGTAAAAACACCGATAAAATGGATTCAAATTATAAAATAATAAAATATTTAGAGAATAATAATCAAATAACAAACAAAGTTGCCAGAAGCATAACTGATTTGACAAATGATGGAGTAAAATCTATGTTTAAACGGATGACAGAAAAAGGATTGATTGAAAAAAATGGATCAAAAAAGGGAACGTATTATACATTAAAATAAAATAATTGATTTAAAAAAAACCTGTAAACTGAATACAAAAAAGTGTATTAGTTTGCAGGTTTTATTTTTTAAAAAAAATATTAAATGAGGAGATTTATATGAGTGCTGAAATAGTAGAAGCAATTAAATATATTGTTCAAAAATCGAAGTATTTTGAAAAATTAAAAAATAATGAAGGATTTTTATTTAATGAAATTGTAAAAATTTCAAAAGAAGAAATTGAAAATATTAAAAACTTCTATGGGAAAGGAGAAATTGAAAAAGTAAGGAAACTAAGATATGAAATAGCAAAAAGTATTATAGATGAAAAATTTAATATAGAAAAGTTCAAAATGATAAAAGCAAAAGTTGCTTCAGAATATGAAAAAGATATTTTTAGATCTTGGAAGAATCCTTTTTCAATATTATATGTATTTTTCTTTAATTCTATAAAAGCAAAAGTAGATTTAGAATTGGAAAAAACTTCAAATTATTTTTTGGAAAATATTGAGGAAGAATTTAAAGTTAAAATAACTAATTTTGACGGAGGGCAAAATTTTGGAGCTACTAGTTGTTGGATTGCATATTATAATCCAAAATACAAATCTCAAAGCGAATCATATCAATATGCATTAGATTTTAATATTACAGATTTACATTATGGAATTTATGAGCATAAAACAAAAAATCACATTGAAAAACATAATTTTACAGAAAACGATATAGATGAAAATTTAATTAAAAATATTGTTTTGGATTTTGAAAATAAGAAAAATATTGTTTTAGAGACAAATACAAATCTTATATTAGACAGAAAAGGTGAAAATGAGAATAATAAAATTTATTCTCTAAATCAAATTTTATTTGGACCGCCGGGAACAGGAAAAACATATAATACGATAAATAAAGCATTGGAAATAATAGAAGGAAAATCAAAGGAAGAATTAGATAAAGAAGAAAGAGAAGAATTAAAAAAGAGATTTGATGAATACAAAAAAGGTGGACAAATAGAAATGATAACTTTTCATCAAAGTTATGGATATGAAGAGTTTGTAGAAGGAATAAAAGCTATTACAAATGAAAATGATGAAATACTATATCAAAATGAAGATGGTATATTTAAAAAAAAATCAAATTTGGCTAAAAAGAATTATATCAATTCTTTAGATGGTATAGAACGAATTAAAGATTTTGACATAGTTTTTAAAGAAGAAATTCTAGATAAATTAGAAGAAAAACTAAAAATTAAAACATCAAGAACATATTTTAATATTACAGATATAAATTTAACAACTATACATTTTGATAAAGCAACGGGTAAAAGTGAACATAGTTTGTCAATTAAAACACTAAAAAAAATGTATGATAAAAGAGAAAATGATATGATAAAAGGGGGAATGAGCACTTATTATGAAAGCGTTTTAAAAATATTATTAGAAAAATCTAAAATTATCAAAAAAGAAAAAACTGACTCAAAAAATTATGTCTTAATAATAGATGAAATAAATAGAGGAAACATATCTAAAATATTTGGAGAATTAATTACATTAATAGAAGAAAACAAAAGAATAGGAAACAAAGAAGAATTAAAAATAACCTTACCATATTCTGGAGAAGAATTTGGAATACCCAAAAATCTATATATAATCGGAACAATGAATACAGCCGATAGATCAATAGCATTAATGGATACAGCACTCAGAAGAAGATTTGAATTTATAGAAATGATGCCAAAAGCAGAAATCTTAAATGAAAATATAGGTGGGATAAATTTGCAAAAATTATTAGAAAAAATAAATCAAAGAATAGAATATTTGTACGACAGAGATCACACTATTGGACACGCATATTTTATGAATATAGCGACAAAAAAAGATCTAGATAAAATTATGAAAAATAAAATAATACCATTAATGCAAGAATATTTTTATGATGATTGGGAAAAAATTCAAATAGTATTAGGAGATCATAAAAAGCAACTCGAAAAACAAGATATATTAAAAAGTGAAATTGAAAGATATCAATTTATTGTAAGCAAGGAAATTAAAGAAAAAGATATTTTAGGTTTTGAACATCCAGATATTGAAAATGAAAGTGTAAAATATAATATAAACAATGAATTTACTAAAGAAAGTTATATAAAAATTTATGGAGAATATCCAAAAATTGAAAAGGAAAAAGAACAAAATGAATAGAAAAAAAGAAATTCAATTAATAGAATATAGTTATATTTTTGTAGGAGAAATAGATGAAGGGAAAAATAAGGCGGTCAGCAAAAAAGTATTTGAAGAATTGGAAAGTTTTGTATTGCAAAATAATGAAATTGTTCAATATTTGAAATTGGGACAAAATAAAAAACATAAATTTTTGCAAGCTCAAAATTATGTGGGAGTTATTCAGACGAAGAGTGGATTTGTAATAGAAATATTACCTAAAATAGCTGGAGTGAATAATACAAAAGAAGAAAATAATAAAGTAAAAAAAATATTAATTAAGATGCTTAAAAGTTTGAAGAAATCGCCATATAAAAACTTTAATATGGCAAATTTAAAATCAACTAATTTACCCTTATTAGAGATTTTTATAACAATGTTCTTGGAAGAAGTATCAATATTAATAAAAAAAGGTATAAAATCAGATTATATAAATAAAAAAGAAAATTTGAAATTTTTAAAAGGTAAATTAATAATATCAGAACAAATAAAACAAAATTATATTCATAAAGAAAGATTTTTTGTAGAATATCAAGATTTTATGAAAAATAGAAATGAAAATAAATTAATAAAAACAACATTGAAATATTTATATGGAAAATCGAAATATAATAGAAATCAACAAAGAATCCGAGAATTTTTATTTGTTTTTGATGAAATAGATTTATCACAGAATATCAAGAGTGATTTCAAAAAAGTTAATTTAAATAGACAAATGAGAGAATATGAGAAAATAATGGATTGGTGTAAGATATTTTTAAATCAAAAAAGTTTTTCATTGTATAAAGGTAAAGAGGTTTCTTTTGCATTGCTTTTTGATATGAATTTACTTTTTGAAAGTTATGTAGGAAATTATTTGAAAAATAATGGATGGGATGTAACTTTGCAAGATAGAAAATATGCGTTAGCTTTTTTGGATGGTGAAAGGGAATTTTTATTAAAGCCAGATATTGTTATCAAAAAAGGGGGGAAAGTAATAATAGCAGATACAAAATGGAAAGTATTGGATAAAGATAAATTGCATCAAGGAATAAGTCAAAATGATATGTATCAACTTTATGCTTACGGTACAAAATATGAAAATTGTAATGAAATTTATTTGATTTATCCTAAAAGTGAAGGTGTAAAAAATAAAACATATACATTTTTTGAAAATGGTGATTTAGAACTGAAAGTTATATTCTTTGATATTTTAAATGGAAAATTTGAAAATAATGAATTGAGTGGAGATATTAATTAAAAAGGTTGCCAAAAATATAAAAAATTGATATAATGACTTATAAAAAATAAATAACTCGTATAATCCCGATAATATGGTTTGGGAGTATCTACCAGGTTACCTTAAATACCTGACTATGAGTAAAAATAGAGAAGAGTATAGACTCTATTTTTTACTTGTTTTACGGGTAAGAAATAGTGTTCTATACTCTTTTTTGTTTTAAAATATTAAAAAATACGAGGAGGAGTAAAGTGAAAAAATTTTTCAAACTGGAAGAGCACAATAGTAATGTAAAGGCAGAGGTAATAGGAGGTATTACGACTTTTTTGACAATGGCGTATATTATTTTTGTAAATCCTAATATCTTAGGAGCAACAGGAATGGATAAAGGAGCTTTGATAACAGTAACGTGTTTAGCAGCCTTTTTTGGTACAATATTAGTTGGTTTATGGGCAAATGTACCTTTTGCAATGGCACCGGGAATGGGATTAAATGCGTTTTTTACTTATACATTAGTATTAGGTCAAGGAGTAGCGTGGGAAACTGCATTAGGAATAGTTTTTATATCTGGAGTAGTCTTTATGATATTAACTGTAATTGGAGTAAGAGAAAAGGTAATAAAAGCAATACCTCTTTCATTAAGATTAGCAGTTTCAGCAGGAATAGGGTTATTTATTACATTTATTGGATTGAAAAATTTAGGATTAGTAGTTCCAAATCCTGCAACATTAGTTGGAATGGGAGAATTTACTAAACCATTAGTTTTGGGATTAGTTGGATTAATAATAATAGCAGTATTGGAAGTTAAAAAAATTAGAGGTTCAATACTTATTGGAATAGTAACAACAACAATATTAGGAATAATATTTGGAGAAGTACATTTACCAAGTGCTATAATGTCAATGCCACCTTCAATAGCTCCAATTGCATTTAAATTGGATATTTTGGGAGCATTAAAGTTAAGTTTTTATGGAGCAATATTTTCTTTTATGTTTGTAGATTTATTTGATTCAATAGGAACTATAGTAGCGTGTTCGTATGAAGCTGGATTAGTAGAAGAAGATGGAACAATTAAAAAAATTGATAAAATGTTGGAAGCAGATGCAATAGCATCAATAGCTGGAGCAGTATTAGGAACAAGTACAACAACTACTTATATAGAATCTGCATCAGGTATAGCAGATGGTGGAAAAACTGGATTATCAGCAGTAGTAACAGCTATTTTATTTTTATTAGCATTGTTATTTACACCGATTATAGGAATAGTACCAGGATTTGCAACAGCTCCTGCTTTAATAATAGTTGGAGTATATATGTTTAAAAATATTAAAAAGATTGATTTTGCTAATTTTGAAGTAGCAATACCAGCTTTTTTGACAATCATATTGATGCCTTTAACATATAGTATTAGTATAGGATTGAGTTTTGGATTTATTTCATATGTAATAATAGCAACAGCTAGTGGGGATATCAAAAAAGTTTCTCCTGTTATGTGGGGAATAGCCGTATTATCTATAATTAATTTAATAGTATAGTAGATATGAAAGGAGCATTATAATTATAATGCTCCTTTTTTTGTTGTTTGGAATTTTTCCTTTTCATCAAGGTAGGTGGTAGGTTATAATAAATTTCACGATATTAAAATACCTTTCTTTTTTTCTTGATAAATTCTCCCCAGGGAGACGAAATGCTTATATTTCTTTTATAAGAGTTGCGACTATATTTTATTTTTTTCTAAATTAAGTACAAGACCCCTCTTAAAACAAAAAAATCAAGTGCTGTTGCTCCAAATTATAATTTTCTAAGTTTCATTCCCTACAACTGGCTAAATGAGACTTATATTTATTAAATATCTAGCCGAATTTATCGAACAAAGTGCGACAAACTCACTACGTTCAAACAGTGTCAGTTGCTTAACGGTAATTTCAACAAGAAAATTTATAACTTTACGCAAATGCACAAGAAAATCAAGGTCAATTAGATTTTTTAAAAAAATAAAAGCAAAAGCTTTAAATTCTAATTGCAAAAGTACAGTCAATAATTAATTTAACGAGACTTAGCAGAAGTCTCCCACTTCAAATTTTTTAATGCGAAAGCGAGAAAAATTAAGTGGGAGTGAATGCTTATAGTACTTGAAAAATAGCTTTTTTTATGATACACTAAAATTCAGGATAGGGCTTATCCGTAGAGCTTGGTAATTATAAGTGGCTATTAAAAGTACTTACGTCCCAAGAAGCCCCCACCTCAAGTTTTGCTAGGTGGTGGGAGTATGTCACAGTATAAGAATCAAAAAAGGACAAACTTAATTTATAAGTTTGTCCTTTTTTGATAAAATTAATTTCTTCTTCCATTTCCTTGTCCATTACCTCTACTGTTGCCAGCTTTAGAATTGTTTTTAGAATTTCTTGAGCTATTAGATCCTTTACTTCTAGAACCTTTTTTGCTATTTCCTCTAGGATTGTCATTAGTACCGTCATTATTTTCGTCAACGAAATTATCATTAATACCATCATTGTTTTCATCAACAAAATTTTGTTTTTGTCCATCTTCTCTAGGAGTTCCGTTACCATTTCTACCATTATTGGTATCATTTCTAAGATTGTCATTAACACCGTCATCATTCTCATCAACGAAATTGTCATTAACGCCATCACTATTTTCATCTACAAAATATCTACCTTGCCCATTTTCTTGAGGAACACCACTTCCTGCTGTCCAAGTATCTCCCAAAGCTAAAGCACTTACTAACATTACCGCCATTAAACTAATACCTATTACTTTTTTCATTTTAACCATCCCCTTTTTTGATTTTTTTATTTCATCTTAAATTTAGACTACCATTGCCGACCAACACTAGTATTATAGTATATTAATGTGACGATGGTGTGACAAAGTAAAATTTATTTATTTTAAGTAAAATTAAATGTAGTTAAAAAAATAACAAACTTGCAAAATGTAAATTTATGGAGTATGCTTAAGTGAATATGTAATCAAAAAAGGGAGATGACAATAGTAATGAGTGAATCAGTAATAGAAATTAAGTTAGGCGAAGAATACAAAGCAAAGATTGAAGGAATTGATGATTTTGGGGAATCTGTATTTAGTGAGGTTTATTTAAAAGCTTTTAGTAATACGGTAAAAATACTGAAAGATGATAGTGGAAAAGAGGTACACGAAAATTATAATAATATAATTGCATTTGCAGGAGAAAGAGGAACAGGAAAAACATCTGCAATGCTTTCTTTTGCAGGTGCATTGAAAGATAAAAAAGAGAATGAAATTTCTAATTATATGATAAAAACATATAAAATAGGACAGAAAATAAAAACAGAGTTTGAAAAAATTGAGGAAATTGAAAGGATAAGACAATTAGAAAATCAAGGGAAAAAAATAGAAAAGTTTGATTTCTACTCAGTTGGGGTAATTGATCCATCGTTATTATCTGATAATAGCAATATTTTGGAAATAATAATTGCAAAAATGTTTCAAATTTTCAAAAAAGAAATTGAAACAAAAAATCAAGATAAAAATGAAGATTTAAAAAGAAGAATAATTGGTTATTTTGAAACTGTTTATGAAAGTATAAAAGTTATCAAAGGTAAAAAAGATGTTTTTGATGAAGAAGCTTTGGATGCTTTATTAAAAATAGCAGAAAGTACAAGCTTAAAAAGGGATGTAGAAAAATTAATTAATTCATATCTTGAATTTATGAATAATGATAAAAAAAATGGAGTATTAGTAATAGAAGTAGATGATATTGATTTGAATACAAAACATGCTTATGAAATGGTTGAACAGATTAGAAAATATTTGATTATTCCAAATGTTGTAATTTTAATGGCTGTTAAAATAGAACAATTAGAGCAAATAGTTGAAAACAATTATGTATTAGAATTTAAATTGTTATTAGATAAATCGGCTATGAGTTATGATGAAATTAAAAATATGACTGAAAAATATTTGGAAAAATTGATACCATTGGAAAGAAGATTATATTTGCCAAAGTTAGATGATATAAGAATGAGTTCAAAAGTAAAATTAATTGATACAAATGGAGAAGGTGGGAATGAAGAAATAATAGATGAATTTGTGAGAAAGCAAATATATTTAAAAACGGATATGGTGTTTATTGATGGTAAATATATAATTCCAGAAAATCTAAGAGGTTTGATTGAATTAATTGTTTTATTAGAAAAAATGGAAGATGTTAGAGACTTGGATAACAGAAAAAAATCAAGAATTGAAATTATAAATAGCGATAATTTTATTAGATTTAAAGAATATATATTTGAAAATTGGATAAAAACGCATTTAAATTATAAACAGCAAAACGCTTTAAAAGAACTTTTAAAAAGAGATGTAACAGAAAGAAATAAATTTATAATAAATAAAGTTGAATCTATTTATGAGCTTTTGAATAAAGATGATAAATATAAAGAAAGAGCTGGAAATTTAAACTATGAT
>Ga0307991_1000996_pt1 | contig 20291 bp, 23 predicted proteins | sample EllFjometagen131_FD_203146 | JGI IMG/M metagenome (GOLD analysis project Ga0307991, IMG submission 203146) | Marine microbial communities from Ellis Fjord, Antarctic Ocean - #131 | ecosystem: Environmental > Aquatic > Marine > Unclassified | place: Southern Ocean | collected 2014-10-08 | reverse complement strand
GATATTCCTTCCCCAGTTCCGCGTATAAGGTGTCCCCAATCTTCAGGCCGAGGTCGATGAAGCCGGGACCATACTTCTGACCAGTCGCTGTGCGGAAGGTGTCCCTGATCTTTTCCAGGGATTGCAATCCTGAGGGGAAATAGGACAGCAGTGTGTGCATAGAGACGTTCCGGGTGTTCACTATATCCCAGAGCATCTCCGTAAAATTGTCGGGTCCCCAGCGGAACTTGTCGGCATCATACAGGGCGTCGGACAGTAGCTGCGCATCCGGATCGGCAAGGGACGTAGAGGGCTGAAATGCCTCGTGGTTTCGTATCGAACCGACCACAGCCGCCCGTTCCGGATCCGTAAGATCAAACCGTGTGAGGATATTCCCCGCTGCTTCGGCTCCCAGCCGTGCGTGATCTTTGCTTGATCGCTTTATATCATGGAGGATTCCGGCTATATGAGCCAGCGAAACCAGGCGTGTGAGGTCCTCCCCTTCCCCGGAAGATCGATCTTCGATCAGGATGATGGCTCCTGTGTCTACGGCAACCTTTCGTGCGTGGGAGAGACCATGACCGGAAATATTCGCTGTCGCTGCCAGTATCTCAATACAGGTTGCGACCATCGAATTGCTTTCGAACAGACGGGAAGATTCGTTGATGGGAACCTTCTGTTCCCGGTAAAAGGGGGGGGTGCCGCAGGCAGCGGCGATCTTTTCAGCCAGGGCTTTTGCCTTGGAGAGGGTTTCGGTGTCCATAGGGTGTGTTTTCTCCATGGGAGACGGTTATGTGTTGGTTGCGTCTTTTACCTTTCCTACGAACAACAGTGGAAAGACGATGTCGCTGACGCAGCAGGGGAGCACGACGGCAATGAACAGAAATATGAAGACGACAAGGTAAGACAACCAGTTCACGGGACCCCCCATGGCCATGAGGACATGAAAGAGTGAGGCCCATGTGCTCAGGAGGACATGACCCGCGTGGGGAAACTGTGTTGATGGTCGAAAATAGGCGATGGCTATTCCCAGCAGTGCCAGGGGATTAATGAGCCACCATTTTTCGATGAAGCCAATATGAAGCCCCCTGTTTGGCATACTGAGCATCACTTCTCCGAGATAGGGGATCAGGGAATCGCTTATCGTGGCAATGCCGACAGAGCCGACAAATCCGATGACCAGGAGCGTTATAAGATTATACCTGCCTTGTCCGGATTTATGCAGCTGGTACATGGACGTTGTGACGAGGGCGCTGAGAACGACGTGTACCGGATGGAGAATGTAGAAGGTGTTCAAGGCTATGCCCTGGGGGATATTTCGGAAAAGAACCATCATCACCACACCGGTCAGAGCACCGAGCAAGGTAAAGGGGGCATGATTTTTCAGTTCTTTTGCTATTTGGCCGATCATCGTTTCTCTCATCAACAGGTTTTTCTGGCACAGAAATCTCTGGTTAACTATCGCAAATACAGCGTTATATGCAAGGCCTTTGTACGAAAAGGGCGCTGGGGGGAGTCCTGTGCTCTGCCGAATCGGCAGAGCACTTCTTTTTTGTTTTGTATCCGTATAGATAGAAACTTCATATGTTCGATCTGTTGTCTGGGAAAAAGGGGTTGATCTGTTGCGCTTGGGTGAGGTATGAGATTACAATTAACACTTTACGCTGGAACACAATACAAAATGGGGGCACTACATGACAGAACAATTATATGGGTTCGAGCTCTTGCGGGAGCGATACATCGACGAGTTGAAAACACAGGCGAGGCTGTACCGGCATATCCAGACGGGCGCCGAACTGTTATCCATGATCAATGGTGACGAAAACAAGGTGTTCGGCATTACCTTTCGTACGCCGCCACGCGATTCCACCGGCGTGCCCCACATCCTGGAGCATTCCGTCCTCTGCGGTTCCCGCAAGTATCCGGTGAAGGAACCCTTTGTGGAAATATTGAAGGGTTCTCTGCAGACCTTTCTGAACGCTTTCACCTATCCCGACAAGACCTGCTACCCGGTTGCAAGTCAGAATCTCAAGGATTTCTATAATCTTATAGACGTCTATCTGGACGCTGTCTTCTATCCGCGCATTACGCCTGAGATCTTTCAACAGGAAGGATGGCACCACGAGATGGAAAAACCGGATGGACCCCTTGTGTATAAGGGAGTGGTATTCAACGAGATGAAGGGGGCGAACTCATCCCCGGACAGGCTTCTGGCAGAGTATTCCCAACAGGCACTGTTTCCGGATACGACCTACGGACTGGATTCCGGAGGAGATCCCACGGTGATCCCCGAATTGACCTACGAACAATTCAGGGAATTTCACCGTACCTACTACCACCCTTCCAATGCGCGTATCTTCTTTGCCGGCGATGATGATCCCGACGAGAGGCTGCGACGCACCGACGAGTATCTGAGAGAGTTCGAAAAGACGGACGTTACGTCGACGGTATCACTCCAGCCATGCTTTGATCGTCCCCGGCGTGTTGCGCACTCCTTTGCGGCAGGTGATGATGTATCCGGAAGCATGATGACCGTGAACTGGGTATTGGGTGAAACAATAGATGCCGTCACCAATATGGCGCTCAACATCCTGGGATACATCCTCCTCGGCACTCCCGGTTCGCCCCTGCGCAAGGCGCTGATTGAGTCCGGTCTGGGAGAGGATGTTACCGGAGGAGGGCTGGAAGGAGAGCTGAGGCAGATGTTCTTCTCTGTGGGTCTGAAAGGGATCACCATGGGGCAGGAGGATGCTGTTGAGGCTCTGATACTCGAGACCCTGGAAGGATTAGCGACCGACGGTATCGGCCCGGAGGCGGTGGAGGCGGCCCTCAATACGATAGAATTCAGCCTGCGTGAAAACAACACGGGCAGCTACCCCCGCGGGCTGGTTCTGATGCTCAGGGCAATGACCACCTGGCTGTATGATGCCGATCCTCTCGCGCTGCTCTCCTTTGAATCGCTCCTATCGGAGATCAAGGCCCGCATCGGTTCGGAAAAGACGTTCTTTGAGACGCTGATACGGGAACAGTTCCTTGATAATCCGCACCGTACCACCGTTGTCATGACACCGAACCCGGAGTTGGAAAGCAGGGTGGAGGCGGTGGAAAAGGAGCGGCTCAGTGCCGTCCGAGATGCAGCGAGTCCCGAGGAATTGAGAGGTATCTTTGAAAATACCGAGCACCTCAAAAAAATTCAGGAAACGCCGGATTCTCCAGAGGCCTTGGCAACCATACCGACCCTGAAGATTGCGGATCTGGAGAAGAGAAACAGGACCATACCTATCGCTGTTCTGGATGAAGGGGATGCCACGGTATTGTATCATGATATATCGACGAGCGGGATCGCGTACATCGATATCGGCCTGAATCTGCGATCCCTTCCCAGTAGATGTGTTCAGTATATTCCCCTCTTCAGCCGGGCTCTTTTTGAGATGGGTACCCGCAAGGAAGATTATGTCGCACTTTCCCAGAGAATTGACCGGAAGACGGGAGGGATTCATCCGTCACTGTTTGTGTCGGCGGTCAAGGATGCGAAGCGAGGGGCCGAGGCACGGTTGTTCCTCTGCGGGAAGGCGATGTTGCCGCAGACGGGGGCTCTCTTTGCGATTGTCAGGGACATCCTGATGGATGTCAAGCTGGATAACCGGGAGCGGTTCAGGCAGATGGTCATGGAAGAGAAAGCCCGGCAGGAAGAACACATCGTCTCCGGTGGGCATCAGATCGTCAATCTCCGACTGGGAGCCCATTTCGGCGAGGCCGGCCGATTGTCTGAACAGTTGAGCGGGGTGAGTTATTTGTTCTTTCTGCGCGAGCTTGCCGACAGGCTCGAGAAGGACTGGCCTTCCGTTCATGCCACCCTTGAGGAGATGCGGAGCGCCCTGGTCAACCGTGAGACCATGCTCTTTAATGTGACCGTTGACGAGGAAGGATGGAAACAGGTGCACCCCCATCTTGCCGGCTTTGTCGATGGGCTGCCGAGCGTCCCGTCCGGGGCGAAGGCGGGTCTTTCCGGAGATCTTACGGTTGTTGTGGAGATCCCCGAACATGAGGGGCTGATCGTTCCCTCCCAGATCAACTACGTGGGGAAAGGGGCGGATCTGTACCGGTTAGGATACACCTATCACGGCTCCGTCAGGGTCATAACCCGGTATCTCAGGACGTCCTGGCTGTGGGACCGGGTGCGGGTGCGGGGAGGTGCATACGGCGCCTTCTGTAATTTTGATAAATTTTCCGGCGTGCTGACCTTTCTGTCGTACCGTGATCCGAATCTTCTGAAAACCATAGAAGTATTTGATGAAACGTCGACATTCCTGCGGAATGATGCATTGAGCGGTGACGAACTGACGAAGGGGATTATCGGCGCCATCGGGGATATGGACGCGTATATGTTCCCCGATGCCAAAGGGTATGCCTCAATGCTCCGCTATCTGACCGGTAACACCGAAGAGGATATGCAACAGGTTCGGGATGAAATTTTTTCCACGACGGCAGCTGATTTCAAACGGTTTGCTGATGTCCTGGATGAAGTGGCGCACCACGGATTGGTAAAGGTCCTGGGTTCCGGTAGCGCCATCGAGGCAGCCGCCGGCAGTGCCGTGCCGCTGAAGGTGATAAAGGTACTGTAACCCGCGAGTGGTCCCCCTGACGGGGCTACGTACGCAACAGGTCCCAATGCGGCCGCAAGAGAGTTAAGGGGGGGCATTCTTGTTACACATTACAGGTCACAGCCGGAAGTGTGTGAAAAATTCACCCCTGCGCCATGAGCGAACCATGGAAACCAGATGTTACATCTAATACGCTGATGAACAGGAAATCGTGTATGGCCTACCACACAAAAAGAGCGGACGCTGTGAATGAAAAGATCGGGAGACCGGCATGGTGGGTCCAGGTAATCATTGTGAGTATCACCGTAATCGCAGTCGGCATAATAACCTTTCTTGGCATTAAGACGTACGACGCAACCCGGCGCACAGCCCTTGAACAGTTCAATCAGCACCAGCTTATCCTCGCGCATTCCGCCGCAGCCGGGATTGAAACCTATTTCAGCGAGGTCAAGGCCTCCCTGCCATTTACTGTTTAAATTTTAGCAGTCACCACTATGGCACGAATAATGAAATAGGAATACTACAACGTTGACATTGGAAGGCCTAAGATAATGCTGTCAACGTTATTATTAACTACATGTCAGCAGTCAACGGTAGCAAAGGAGGTCTTAGATTGTCGGTATTTACTCAGGGGGATTGGGAAGGGATACAACCTCAAGGAAGTGACGGCGGGTTTCGCATGGTAGGTCTTGTTTCCTAATCCCCCACACTATTAGTACACAGGCGCGGTACCGGCGAGCATCTATACAATGCGGAAAAAGAAGGAGAACAAATCGTCGAAAGCTGAGGATACAACAACAGAACAGCAACTTGAAAAAGATGCGCTGCATATAATCAAAACGAGACACAATAGAGACTATAGCTCATTAAAAGAAATAAATTTGGTAGAAATTCTGAAGGATTTTCCTACGGACACATGACGATTCCAACTCAGATTTTCCCGGCGGTGGATGATCTTTATCCCCTCCTACTCGTCCACCGCCCCCCCCTTTTTTGCAATCTGAGAGGGACACAAGCTCATCTCCGTACCTTTCAGTGTATATAAAGTCGGTGGCGGGATATATATCCCGCCACCTTTCTTTATTGTCCCGTGACCATCCAGAACCCGTGATAGCGGCTGGTGGTGAGGTGGAGCTAACAAGCATGGTTGAACTATTGGGGGATGTGACCTCGAGGGCATGCTCCCTGTCAGTTCACGGTTCGTAATAAATGGGGGTGCCCATTTCAGTGAAGGAAAAGTTGCGCAGGATATTGTGCCCATTGTAGTCGAGAATCCTCAGGTCGTCTTCCTGGTGCAAGTCGCCCATGACGATATCGAAATGCTCACCGTACTGCTTTTTTACTTTTTCTACGGGCAGCTCAGAGGCAATGAACTTTTTTATCCCCTTTGCCGCCAGCTTTTCTACAAAAGCCGGATGGGTCAAGGACTCATACGAGGTCAGAATAAGAATGGGCCCTGTTCCCGTGAATATGATGCTGGTTTTCATACCCCAAACCTCCTTCTCTGTCTGACGACAGGAGTGTGACATTACAAGATGCCTCATCAATAACCGGTGTAAGTGTACCTGAAATTGTATATGCGCGCAATTTCCAAAATGCACCCCGTATGTGGGGCCGCTATTTTTTGTCTTGAAAAAGGAAGTGCTTTGGGATATTACCGAGGCACATCTTGGGCGGTTAACTCAGCGGGAGAGTGCTACCTTCACACGGTAGAAGTCACTGGTTCAAATCCAGTACCGCCTACCATGAAAACCAAGGGGTTGCGGATATTGCCGTGACCCTTTTTGGCTGGTTGAAGCCAATCGTGGTCTGTCGGAGGAACCCCCTCAGGGAACGGGGGCAACCAGCGATATGCTTCCGCGCCGCGATATACATTTTGAGAACACACGGGGCGGGACCCAGGACCCAAAGGAGCCTGTAATGGAGACTTTTTTTGATACGGGAACCCTTTCGTGGGAGGATCACCCCACAGTACGGAACGTTTCTATAAAAAAAATAATAACGATGGAAGGATTTGGGGAGGATAGTCCATCCATACTCATGGTGAAAATCCCCGTCGGTGTTGAAGTGCCTGAACATGTTCACGAAAAAAGCGAAGACATGCTTTTTATACTATCCGGGGAGGCAACGATGTGGGTAGACGGCGCCGGGGATGTACCCCTGTGCAAAGGAAAGGTTGTCCGTGTTCCGCGTAATACGAAGCACCGTATATTCAATGTGACCGATGAGATTATTATATATGACGTTTTCTCTCCTGGGATCCTGTAATTTCAAACGGCTTCTTTCCTTTTTCCCTCTAGTATGGCCCTGTGCGTTTTCATATTGCCATTAAACAGCTTTGAGGTATAAGAACGGTCACTACGCAAAAATATACATTTTGGGGTGGGGTTTAGGAGAAACAGTAGGATGAGCATCTATCAGAAGTGGTTTCTGGCCACTAGGCCTTGGTCCTTCACTATGACGGCCGTTTCCGTCAGCGTGGGGAGTGTTATGGGGGCCATGGAAGGAGGTTTTTCATGGGGGTTTTACCTGATTACCCTGGCTGGTGTGATTGCCATGCACGGTGCGGCCAATCTTCTCAATGATTATTACGATGTTCGAAGCGGAGTAGATACCCTGGAGGTATCAACCGCGCAATACCGCCCTCACCCACTGGTAGAGGGTGAACTCTCCCTCAACGAAGTGCTGACCGAGGCAGCATGTTTCTTTGTCCTTGCGGCTGGTATTGGCATTTTCCTTGCCGCGACGAAGGGATGGATGATCCTGACTCTAGCCCTGATAGGGGCCTTTGCCGGGGTGTTCTATACGGCGCCCCCCTTCAAGTATAAGTATAAGGCATTGGGAGAATTCTCCGTCTTCATGATGTGGGGGCCTCTGATGGTAGAGGGGGCATACTTCGTTCAGCGGCAGACCCTGAGCCTGGATGCCCTGTGGGTTTCCCTTCCCTTCGGCGTCCTGGTGGCATTGGTACTGTTTGCCAACAACCTCCGGGACACAGCGAATGATGAGGAAAAAGGTATCCGAACCCTGTCGATCATCACAGGACCCCGGAAGGGCATATGGGTGTATATTGCCTTGGTCGTATGTGCCTACGTGTCGGTCGTAGTGATGGCATTTACTGGTCCCCTGAACCTCTGGTCCCTGATAGTGCTCCTTTCTCTCCCGTTGTTTTTCAGTCTGCTCCGACAAATGATAAGCAACCCTCCCCTGGACGCCGACGCGCAGACGGCAAAACTAAACACGGCCTTCGGCATCCTGCTCCTTATCTCTCTTCTTGTCGGGAGACTGATGTGACGTGGCCCTGGACCTCGGGGAAGTCGTTACTGGTAACAACTTCCCCGCGCATGCGGGTTGATTTTCAGCTTTTTCCTAACTCTGGGAGGCTGATATGAAACAGCCGGCACCGTCATGGATATTGTTACTGGTAACGATTGTCCTTGCCAACATACTCTGGTTTGCCACCTTTTACCTCACCTTTAGCACCTTCTGGATCAAGATCTCTGTCTCGGCATCGTCGCTTGCTGCCCTTTCCTGGTGGATATGTCCGATAGAAAGAGCTCGGCTCCATATTGACGTAAAGGCGCTGTTTGTCGGACTCGTTTCCGCTGTGATACTGTATCTGATCTTTTGGGCCGGCAAGGAAATCTCCTCGGCCCTCCTCCCCTTCGCGGAGCGTCAGATAGGGGGTGTCTACGGCAAGGGAGCGGGGACTCCCCAATGGATTATCTTACTCCTGCTCTTGTTCGTAACCGGCCCTTGTGAGGAACTATACTGGCGAGGGTTTCTACAGGATCGACTCATGGAGCGGTTTGGGGGCCGCGGGGGCTGGCTTTTGACCACCGCGATCTATGCCGGCGTTCACCTGTGGTCATTCAACTTCATGCTTATCGGGGCTGCCGCCGTCGCCGGCGCCTTCTGGGGGGCCATGTACTGGCGCATCGGCAATCTGCTCCCCGTTATTATTTCCCATTCCCTGTGGAGTGCCGTTATCTTTGCCGTCATGCCGCTGTCCTGATAACGGCCTGGCACATACGTGGTTCTGGATCGAAATCACCGGAGGTACAATACGATGCAATGCTGGATCGCCGCACAGATGACGGTAATCCTCCATCTCGGGTTTGTCTGCTTCGTGGTGCTCGGTGGATTTATGGCGTGGCGATGGCGGTGGACTGTATTCCTACATATCCCCGCCGCACTGTGGGGGGCGATCATTGAGTTCCAGGGGTGGATCTGTCCGCTGACGCCGCTGGAGCAGCGCCTAAGGCAGGCGGCCGGACAGGCGGGATATTCGGGGGGTTTTATCGAACACTACCTCCTTCCGTTACTGTATCCCTCATCTCTGAGCCGGGAAGCGCAGATCTTCCTTGGGACGTGTGTTTTCGTGATAAACATCGCGGTGTATGGGTGGCTGATAGTCCAACGTCACAGGCGGTAGAGATCTTTTTCGCCGAGCCGTTCGATAAAAAGGTGTGGCATCCCTTTCGTGAAAAACCATTACGTCTCCGGTTGAAGTATGGTAAAGTTCCCCCCCCGGTGTGTGTCCCGAGCGTAATCCAGATAAGGAGATTCATGATGAAAAGGTATATCGCAGGTATATTCTGTTTTTTGCTGTTGCTCTTCAGTGTCCAAGCACCGGCACAAAACACCATCATGCAGGTATCGACAATAGACGCATTGGTGGCGGGGCTGTATGATGGCACGATGTCCTGCGGCCGGTTGCTACAGTACGGGGATTTTGGGATCGGCACCTTTGACCGTCTGGAGGGAGAAATGCTGGTTTTAGACGGCACGGTGTACCAGATTAAGGCAGACGGCAGGGTGTACACTCCGGATGGAAGCATGACGACTCCTTGGGCCGCCGTATGCCGGTTCGGAGCGGATGACACCATTGTCTTAAAAAAGAGGATGAATTTCAAAGAATTAGAGGAGGCACTCGATACGTCTATCTCCAATAAAAATCTTTTTTACGCGATAAAAATTACAGGAACATTCTCATATATGAAAACGCGAAGCGTTCCCGCCCAGAACAAACCCTATCCACCCCTGGCGGAGGTAATCAAAGGGCAAAGTGTCTTTGAAATGAAAAATATTTCAGGTACGATTGTCGGGTTAAGGTGTCCAGCGTATGTAAAGGGGATCAATGTTCCGGGGTATCATCTGCATTTTATCAGTGAAGATCACGCGCGGGGCGGCCATATCCTCGAGCTTGAAACCGATACGGCCACCTGTGCCATTGACCGCTGCAACCAGTTTTTCCTGGTCCTTCCAAAGGAGGGGGAGGCCTTCAAGAAGGTTGACCTCTCGAAGGATAGAACCAAGGATCTGTATCAAATCGAAAAATGAGATGAGAATCGCCTGAGCGACGACAGTCCCGGTGGGTTGGGGGCTCTGCCACAAAGAAAGTTTGTAATGCGAGCAGCAATATTTGACATGGATGGTGTGTTGATAGACTCGGAGCCGCTCTGGCGGCGGGCCGAAAAAGAGGTCTTCCGAAGTGTGGGTATTACCCTCACAAAAGAGATGTGCCTCGGAACAATGGGACTGCGTCTGGACGAAGTCGTGGCCTATTGGCACCAACGGTTTCCCTGGGCAGTGAAGAGCCTGTCGCAGGTTGAAGAAGAGATCTTGTTGGTTATGCATAAGCTGATAGCGGAAGAAGGAAGAGCCCTGCGAGGGGTGCATGAGACCCTGGCGCGCCTTCAAGGGGCGGACCTGATGCTCGCCATCGCCTCATCTTCTCCCTTTAGACTGATCGAGGCTGTTGTTGATAAGTTGGGAATTCGATCGTTCTTTCAGACCCTGTGCTCCGCGGATGAGGATGGATTTGGAAAGCCCGACCCGGCGGTCTACCTTCGAACAGCCGATCGTTTGGCGGTTGACCCCCACGAATGTCTTGTCTTTGAAGATTCGCTGTTGGGTGTACGCTCCGCAAAATCCGCGGGAATGACGGTTATTGCCGTACCTGCCCCAGATCAGTACAACGATCCTGGATTTAATGAAGCCGATTTTAAGGTGAGATCACTTCCGGAATTTTCGTTTGATATGGTAAAGACATAGAGACCGCGTGGTGATATCCGGGGGTATAATATCATGCCCCAGGCATGGTGCAAACGGCGAGAGCCGGACATGTTCCGTGCTCCTGACAGTTTTCTGAAACTCCTTGACAATTTTCTGGATACCTGTACAGTTTACCTGTCTGAGAACAGAAGGTGCAGCAAGCACAAAACCCTTTTTACCGCAGAAGAGAAGATTCTATAAGGCGACAGGTATAACCCTGTGACTCGCAGCGAAAGCGAGGTTATGTCATATGGGGCCTGTCTTTTGGAGCACTTCGGGGGAGGCTTGTATGATGACCGTAACCGTTCCCAGGGAATACGATTCTGAAGAGACCCGCGTTCCCCTGATCCCGTCGGATGTAAAGACCCTCCTGCAGAGGGGCCTTTCGGTTGAGATTGAATCGGCGATGGGGGATCCAGCCGGATACTCCGATGACGAGTACAGCGCCGCTGGCGCAAAGGTGGTTCAGGATCGAAAGGCCCTCATCTCCTCCGGCGACATCATCCTCAGGGTGCGCAAGCCCCCTCTGCCCGAGATCGAGTGGCAGAAACCGGGCAGCATCCATATCAGTTATTTCGATCCCTTTAACGAACAAGAGATACGGGACACCTTCCTGTCTCGCGGCATCAGCGCCATCAGCATGGAGATGATCCCCCGGAGCACCCGGGCCCAGAAGATGGACGCCCTGAGTTCACAGGCAAGCCTGGCCGGCTACGTGGCCGTTATCCACGCTGCCCATCGGCTCCAGAAGATCTTCCCCATGATGATGACACCGGCGGGGACACTTGCCCCTGCCCGAGTCTTTGTCATCGGGGCCGGTGTCGCGGGTCTTCAGGCGATTGCCACGGCACGGCGGCTTGGTGCACGGATCGAGGCCTTTGATACCAGGGCTGTTGTGGAGGAAGAGGTGAAGTCACTTGGCGCGAAGTTCGTCAAGATCGATCTCGGTGAGACAGGGCAGACCAAGGACGGCTACGCGAACGCGCTGACGGCAGAGCAGCTCGAAAAGCAGCGCCAGGAGATCGCGAAGTACTGTGCGACGGCCGATGTGGTGATTACCACGGCGCAGATCTTCGGCAAGAAGGCGCCCCTGATCGTGACGCGTGATATGATCGCGGCCATGAAGAAAGGAAGCATTATCGTCGACCTCGCGGCCGAAAGCGGGGGCAACGTGGAGGGATCCGCTCCGGGGCAGGACGTAGTCGCCCATGGTGTTACCATTGTCGGCATGAAAAACGCTTCCGGGCACGTGAGCGTGCATGCCAGCCAGATGTATTCCAGCAATGTGATCAACCTTATTCTTGAATTCTGGGATGACGAAACCAAGCAATTCACACTCCCCCTTGAGGACGAGATCATCCGGGGCTGTCTGGTGACACACGATCACGCGATCTTCAGCGAGACCCTCAAGGCGGTCATGAAAAAAGGAGAATAGGAATGGATCCGCAAGCCTGTAATGACGCCTGTCTGATCTGTATGGCCCTTATCCTGGTCCTGTCGATCTTTATCGGTTTCGAGGTCATTTCCAAGGTGCCCTCACGGCTTCACACGCCCCTCATGTCGGGGAGCAACGCCATCTCCGGCATTACCCTTGTGGGGGCGGTGATCGCGGCGGGATCGATTGGGGGTACGATGGCCATTATCCTGGGCACACTGGCCGTTGTCTTCGCTACGGTGAATGTTGTCGGCGGCTATGTGGTCACCGATCGGATGCTCCAGATGTTTCAGAAGAAACCGGAGGAGGGCAAAAAATGAATTTCATCCTTCTCATCAATGGAACCTATATCGCCGCCGCCGTCCTCTTTATCTACGGGTTGAAGCTGCTGACCTCTCCGGTGACGGCGAGACGGGGGAATCGCCTCTCCGCCGTGGGGATGTTTCTGGCGGTGGTGGTGACGCTCCTCAGTGAGGAGATCATCGATTACCGGTGGTTGCTGATCGGTATCGCCGTAGGGAGTATTATCGGGGCCCTCTTCGCGCGGCTTGTGAAGATGACCCAGATGCCCGAGATGGTGGCCCTGTTCAACGGATTCGGCGGCATCGCCAGCCTTCTCGTAGGGTGGGGCGCCTACCACGTGATGCCTCTGGCCGGGCTCTTTGTCATGACCACCGTTTTCCTCGCTGTTCTGATCGGCGGGGTGACCTTTTCGGGGAGCCTGATTGCCTGGGGCAAGCTCTCGGAACTCCTGCCGGGCAGACCGATGCTCTTCCGGGGGCAGACCCTCCTGAACGGTCTCCTTGTCATCGTGATTCTCGTCGGAGGGTCACTGTTCCTGTCGGACCCTGAGGCAGGCTATCCCATATTCCTGGGGATCATCCTGCTCTCCCTGGTCCTCGGTGTCATGGTCGTGATTCCCATCGGCGGCGCCGATATGCCAGTTGTGATCTCTCTTTTGAATAGTTATTCGGGGATCGCCGCCTGCGCCGCCGGGCTTGCCATTCGAAACAACATTCTGATTGTCGCCGGCGCCTTTGTCGGGGCCAGCGGCATTATCCTGACCAATGTCATGTGCAAGGCGATGAACCGCTCGCTTTACAATGTGCTCTTCGGCGGCTTCGGTGCGGTCAAGAAGGGGGCTGCAGCGGATGTAGGAGGCGAGGTCAAGGCGATTTCGGTGCAGGACACCTACTACATCCTTGAGGCAGCCTCGGCGGTCGCCTTCGTCCCCGGGTACGGACTGGCTGTCTCCCAGGCGCAGCATGTCCTGAAAGAACTGGGAGACCTCCTGGAAGAGAAGGGAATTGAAGTCTCTTACGCGATTCATCCCGTCGCGGGACGGATGCCGGGACACATGAACGTTCTCCTTGCCGAGGCCGATGTCCCCTACGAAAAGCTGATCGAAATGGAGCAGATCAACCGCAGGATCGGCAACATCGATGTCTGCGTGGTTATCGGCGCCAACGACATCGTCAATCCGGCGGCCCGGGAGGATACGAACAGCTCCATCTACGGGATGCCGATTATCGAAGTCGATCGGTCACGGACGGTGATTGTCCTGAAACGTTCCATGGCGCCCGGGTTCGCGGGGATCGGCAACAGCCTGTTTTACAAGGAAAACACGCGTATGCTTTTCGGCGACGCAAAAGAGAGCATCGGCCAGATCGTCGCGGAATTCAAGAATGTCTGAGCGGGAATGCTCGGAGTACCCTGATTATTTTAACCCCGGTCTGTCTCGATGCCGGGAGAAGGGGGGAGAGTCATGACCCTGGAATTAACGCGGAGTATGTTGGCATGGTGTTCGGTAATCAACATAGGACTGCTGCTGTGGTGGTATCTGTTTCTTCTTCTGGCTCACGATTGGGTGTTCCGAATGCACACCAAATGGTTTGATATCCCGGTTGACAGGTTCGACGCCATTCATTACGGGGGGATGGGGCTTTTCAAGATAGGGATTCTCCTGTTTAACCTGGTGCCGTATTTAGCCCTTCGCATCATCAGTTGAGGAGAAGGCGATATTGCCCAGAAAAACGACCATACTTTTGTATTGCTAGAAAAACACCTTTTTGATATAGCATACCTATGACAAGGGTCATGTTTGAATGGGACGACGAAAAGGACAAGGAAAATCAGATCAAACACAACATCTCCTTTTCGTTAGCCCAACAAGCGTTTCTTGATCCCTCCCGTGTTATTGCGGAAGACATCACCCACAGCTCGCAGGAGGAAAGATTTTACTGCATCGGGCGTGTCGCCAACGGTATTTTGACCGTCAGGTTTACCTACCGGAGCAAGGTGATTCGCATCTACGGTGCGGGATATTGGAGAAAAGGGAGAAAGATGTATGAAGAGCACAATAAAGTACACGGATGAACCGATGGGTGACCTGAAAATCGTCGACGATTTTCTTCCTCCCCCGGATCAGCTGGTACTCAAGGAGGACAACGTAAAGGTTACCATCTCCCTGAAAAAGTCGAATATCGATTTTTTCAAGGAAGAAGCGGAAAAAAACAAGACCTCATACCAGAAGATGATACGAGAGGTTGTCGACCGGTATGTTTCACATTATCGGAAGACCGCGTAAACTAACCGATGAAAACCATCAAAGCTATTCTCTTTGATTGGGGAGGGGTTCTGATCGACAACCCCGCCGCCGACATCGTTTCTTACTGCAGCGAGGCGCTGGGAGTCCCGCCGGAGCGGTTTGCCGAGGCGCGGGAGACACACTATCCCGCGTTCCTGAAGGGGCTGATCTCCGAAGACGAATTCTGGCGGAGGATGTGCGGCGATCTGCAGGTGCCCCCCCCAAGCGCTCCGTCCCTCTGGGGGGAGGCTTTCCGAAAGGCATATGTCCCCCGGAAGGAGATGTTCGATCTGGTCGCTTATCTCAAGGAGCGTGGCTACCGGACGGCGCTGCTGTCAAATGCCGAAGAGCCTGCGGCGCGCCACTTCCAGGAAATCGGCTATCCCATGTTCGACGTCCTCACCTTCTCATGTCGGGAACAGACCGCGAAACCCGAACCGGAGATCTATGAACTGACATTGCGCAGGCTCGATGTCGCGCCCGCCGAGGCGCTAATGATAGACGACCGGGAAGATTTCCTGGACGGAGCGTGGGATGTCGGCATCCACGCCCTGTTATTCACGACAGCGGAGGATATAATACAGTCCCTGAAATCCTGTCTGAACCCTGCGGACAATAGATCGGATTGATCAGGAATCGAGGAATGCCCTGTCATTTCGAAGGAGTCTTGCGACTGACTATAGTCCCCGCAGGGGGGAAATCCTGCAGTTGCTGAAAATTCTTGACAATTATTTTAAAAGTCGTAGTATCCGAGTGTTACGTTCATTCAGACATGTTCCACAACTGGGTTTGCTTCTTTTTATATCAGGAAGAGGAAACTATGGACGGATAATACTACAACCCCGTTTCTCACACAGAGGCGGGGTTTTTTCGTTTAATCAAATCCGGGCAATTAGGGGTACTTCCCTGTTTTCATAGGACGGCCAAGGAATAGGGCGTTGCCCCTAATTAATCGCGGTAAAATAATACCGCTAATAGGCGGCCTAATTGTTGTTCGGCAAAAGGAGAGATAGATGACCAAGCAACGAGAAGTACTTCCGAAGGTCCTGGCCATCATTATCGCACAGGCTCCCGACGCTGCTGTCTACCTGTCCGGAAGCGTGTCCTTGGGAAACGAGACACCAGATTCAGATCTCGATATCTATGTCATCGTGCCGGACATTGAAGGGGTCGACTACCCTGGGGGGACGATCGAGAGTAAAAAAGAAGGATACAAGTCCTTCTCAGCAACCTTTGATGGTGTGCCCATGGAGATTCGGTTCCTTACTCCATCGTTCTTTGAGGGTCATCTTCGGGATAAGCCCTGGCGCGGGTATAAGACTCCTCTGAAATCGGAGATCCTGTCTGATCCGCATGGTTTCATCAAATCCTGGAAGGATCGCATTCGTCCTTGGTTTCATGACCACCCGGAAGCTGTTGCTCTGTGGGAACAGTGGATTGCTGAATATACCGATTGGCGGCGCACAAAGGGGAAGAAAGTGGGCGATCTGCTCAGACAGTTCCCGTACATGGTGCCTCACCTGTGGCCGCATTTGGACGGGCTTTATTCGGGAGACAAAACGGCCGAACAACCGGATGGAGCAGCGACTCAGGAAGCCGCGCGAAGCGCGGCTCCTTGAGCGGCTCATCCGAAGCGTTAGGCTTCACCATAAGGATACCTCGTGGCAAAAGAAAGTACACAACACGCGTTACTGATTGATACCTGTGTTTGGTTAGATTTAGCTAAAGATCCATCAAGTGAGCCTGTTGTAAATACCATCAAGGACATGATCAAAGCAGGGGAATTAAACCTATATTGCCCGAGCTTGGTTAAAGAAGAATTTTCCAGAAATAAGGATCGAGTAGCAGAAGTAAGTAAGCAGCGGTTATCTCAAGAGTTTAAACGCATACGAAAAGTTGTCGATCAGTATGGTGATTCTGATGATAAAGGATTGGTTATCAGTACACTTGATGATATTCATCATAAGTTACCAATACTTACTGATGGAGTGTTCACCACCATAGCGATAATTGAAGAATTATTAGAGGGTGCAACTGTATTAGAGCCTGTAGAGGCCATAAAAATAAAATCTGCTGAACGAGCAATAAACAAAAAGGCCCCATTCCATAAAAACAAAAATAGCATGGCTGACGCCATGATAATAGAGCACTTCTTTGGGTTAATTGAGGATGGCGGGGCTAATGCCTTCTCCTTCGTAACCCACAACACTAAAGACTTTAGTTCAAGCTCTGATAATCGAAAACCTCATGAAGACTTCAAGTCTCACTTCACCAGTGATAATGTTTCATTCTATATAAATCTTGTGGATGCCCTCAAATCAATCAATCCAGAAATCCTTGAAGATTACATAGCTGAGCATGAATGGGTTGAAGAAACTCGTGGCTTATACGAAATACTAGATCAAATTGATGTCATGGTGGAAAAAGTTTGGTTCAACCGCCATTGCGTCCGAGAAGAGGCGATAGCTGATGGCAGAATTAAACTTGTGCCTGAAGATCAGTACAAAGGTTACGATCCTGGCACAATAAGAAGTGATATTTGGTCCGGGGCCTTAGCCGCTGCTGAGAACGTTAAAGAAAAATACCCAGGAGAGGTGGGGCCATTTACTGACTTTGAGTGGGGAATGCTAAATGGGAAGCTTTCGGCATTACGTTGGGTGCTTGGCGATGAATGGGATATGCTTGACACATAAATGCTCATCCAAGCCTATTAATAAGATTGAGTAAAATTGAATATAAGCCTAACAAGACAAATGCACTCGGACAGCAAAAAGCTCCGCTCCGTTTCTTGCTGCCGGTGATTTGCGACGTTATACGACTATAGGGTGACCAGGTAGCTGCAAGCAATGCTCGTAATCCAAGGATGAGCCACTATGCCGCGAGATCAGATACTCAAGAAGGCCTTTGAGGTCGCAGACGACGGAATGCAGGGTGCCGTTGGCTATTTCTATTATGTAGCCGCCTCTCAACACATAGCTAACGACCAAATCGTTACGGACTATCTCCCGAAAGTTGCTGTTCCGAAGAATGATTCATTCGAGATCCAATTCATCATGAATATGTTTCACGAGTGGAGCCGACATTACGACCCCGGAGAGCTCGTCCGAACAATGGGCTCTGTTTTTACTCCTTATCACGTTCGTACATGCATACTGGGTATCGTGAGCATCTTCGAAGCCTACCTGTCGAATTCTATTGATCGCTTGGTTCTCAAGAGGAAGATGACGGCGATACCCAACAGCTACAAGAAGCGTCTTAATTGGGCATTTCCAATCGTCCTTAACTCGACTTACGGCAACACGCCAATGCAAAATCGGCTTCCAAAACTATGCCTTGACATAGACCATGCAAGACGCATCAGGAATCTATGGATGCACAACAACGGCAACTTCACTGGGCGGTATAAAAGAGATGCGATTAAGATTCCCACGCATAATCCGATCATTGTGTCGGAGTACCAGCAGTTCATCAGATCACCGAAGAGCAAAGTTCCATTTCCTGTTGATGTAGCCCTGTTTGATACTGTCTCACGATCTCACATCGAGGCTTTGCATCACATTCACAACATGTTGCAGGTACAATTCTTCGGGCAGAAGCAGTGGTACGGATACAACCGTGCAAAAAAGCGGATTGAATGGAGCCGGGTATTGTTTGGTGTTTGATCCCGATGTGGGGTCCGTATAACCTGGCAGTGCATTGGACAGCCAGGGCCTCGGCGATTAATGAGGTTATCATATATCAATTTATTCTAAATATGACGGTCAGTGGAAGCCCTGGCTGCCACTGACCGCCGGTGTTCAGTGGCGAAAGGTCGGTAAATAAGGCCGCCTGACAAATCACTGCCGTTATCGCCTTGAAGATTCCTGATTTACAAGGTAACGTATGTTCGCGGGGTGGCGTGCTTCGCATTTTGCGGTGTTCAGTTTTGTATCCACGATAGATATCGACATTATTCGGGCTGGAAACACGATGCACAGTTCAACTATACTGTTAGGCGTTACAAACATTTCATGCGGGATCTTATTTATTCTTATCAGTATCCCCCTTGTGGCAAAGAAGGTGCCAATGAACAAGCTGTACGGATTTCGACTTTCGAAATCTTTCGTATCCGATGAAAACTGGTATACCATCAATTGGTATGGCGGAAAACAACTGATCACATGGTCCGCTCCGCTGATATTCATCGGTGTCTTATATTTCATATTTCCCATTAACGAGTTTGAAAGTGAAATTCAAAATACGTTGTTAGCCGTAGCTCCGATCATTCTTTGCGTGGGAGCCGCGATTGTGAAGACTATCGTTTTTGCACGGAGCCTGTAACGGCCCATCCCGGTGAACAGCGCTGTCCGCAGGTCATCCGCGACATATTGAAAGGAGTCATCCATGGCGGTCTGTGTTGTGAGGCTTGGGAGCGATCGAATCGAGGGTGAAGGACTTCGGATAGGGACCGTCCGGCGACCGCCTCGTGGTGTGCCAAAGGCGGAGTTTGCCTCGCAGAACTGGTACGATGTCTGGCTCCCTAACCTAGCGCCCAGCGCCGAAACAATGAAGATCGGAAAGAACGTAAAAACCGACAAGGAGTGGCTTGCGTTTACGAAGAAGTATCGGGCAGAGATAGCCACCCCCGAGAACTCCCGCATACTGGTGCTTCTGGCCGCCTTGTCGCGTCAGACCAGCTTCTCTGTGGGGTGTTACTGCGAAGATGAAGCTCGCTGTCATCGTTCGGTGTTGAGGGAACTTCTCATAGAGAAGGGCGCCAGTGCAGGGTAAGGATTCTCAAAGAGTGGGTTCGCATTTTTCAACCATTGTAGCGCCAGCCCCACGGTGATGTTATTCATAAAGAGGAGCAGCCCTATGGATATTATGGAAGCGATTCATCAAAGAAAAAGCATCAGAGGATTCAAACCCGACCCTGTCTCGAAAGACGTTTTAGCCAAAATCCTTGAATCGGCCTGCCGGGCTCCCTCAGCGATGAATACTCAGCCCTGGGAATTCGCTGTAATCACGGGCGATGTTCTTGACAGATTGAGATCGGCCATCGTTGAGAAGTTACACAAAGTGGAACCGATGCAGCCGGATCACCAGGTTGTCAGTTGGTCCAATGACAGCATCTACAGGAGTCGCCAGGTGGAACTGGCCAAAGGACTCTTTAAACTCATGGATATCCCCAGGGAGGATCAACAGAAAAGGGCGGTGTGGATGGAGAGAGGTTTTCGTTTCTTTGATGCCCCGGCCGGCATTCTTCTTCTGACGGATACATCACTCAGTGAATCTGGACCCCTGCTCGGTGTCGGGGCCGCAATGCAGAATCTTTGCCTGGCCGCACTCAACTTCGGTCTCGGGACCTGCATTGAGGATCAAAGCGTTCTGTATCCTGAGGTGTTAAAAGAAATTGCGGAGATACCGGAAAACAAACGGATCATCATTGGCATTGCCATAGGATACCCTGATGGGGACTTTCCGGCCAATGATATATCGACCGGTCGTGAATCCCTCGATACCAATACTAACTGGATAGGGTTCTGAACAATAATTTCCGTATAAGCAGGGGTTTGCCGGACAGGTGCATTCTTCATTACAATTTGTCACAGGAGTATGGCCATGCATGTTGCGGTATTTGCCGACATCG
>Ga0307991_1000995_pt1 | contig 20298 bp, 18 predicted proteins | sample EllFjometagen131_FD_203146 | JGI IMG/M metagenome (GOLD analysis project Ga0307991, IMG submission 203146) | Marine microbial communities from Ellis Fjord, Antarctic Ocean - #131 | ecosystem: Environmental > Aquatic > Marine > Unclassified | place: Southern Ocean | collected 2014-10-08 | reverse complement strand
GGATGAATCATTATATGATGCCATATTGGAATGGAACCGGCCTGGCATCACCAAAGTTTGGAAATATTGCAATCGAGAAACTTGTTAACAGCCTACTTTTTGCTGGTTCACAACGTGATGATTTAGTCGCCAAAGTATTTGGAGGAGCTGCAGTTCTTAATTCCAGCGATTGTATTTTTAATATTGGAGAGCGAAATATTGATATTCAAGAAAATCTATTAAAACAAAATGAAATAAGAGTAGTAGCAAAAAGTCTAGGAGGAGATAGGGGGAGAAAACTAATTTTCAACACTAATACCGGGCTTGTAAAAATGAAATATGTAAAGAAATCCATAATATTATGATTTCAAAAAATAAAATAAAAGTACTTATTGTTGATGATTCTGCCTTGATACGCCAGACACTAACATCAATAATATCTTCTCGATCAGACATGGAAGTAATTGCAACTGCATCTGATCCATACATTGCTGTTAACAAAATGAAAACTGAAAAACCAGATGTAATAACTCTGGATATCCAAATGCCGCGTATGGATGGTATTACTTTTCTGAAAAAGATTATGAAGCAACACCCATTGCCTGTTGTTGTTGTATCCAGTATTGCTCAAAAAGAAAGTAAGCTGGCACTTGAAGCATATGCAAATGGAGCTATTGATGTTATTGAGAAACCTACATTAAGCTCTAATTTATTACTTGAGGAATGGAGAGACACGCTAATTGAAGCAATATTATCAGCCGCTAATTCACGACTTCCTAAATTTCGTATGAAATCAATAAATGTATCAAAAACAAAAAACAACCTAGCTACAAAACCTGTAAATAAAAAACAACCGTGCAATAGCTTCGTCCTAATAGGTTCCTCAGCAGGAGGAACAGAGGTTATTTTGAAAATATTATCACAATTAGAAATAAACACACCACCAATATTAATCGTTCAGCATATGCCTGAGCAATTTACAGCTTCCTATGCAGATCGTTTAAATAATAATAGTAGTTTAACTGTAAAAGAAGCTGATACAGGAGACGAGCTCTACCGAGGAATAGCACTAATAGCCCCAGGTAACAAGCATCTGAAGCTGAATAATAATGGATTTAATTTTTTTGTTGAACTAAGCTCTAATGATAAGGTTAACCGCCATAGACCATCGGTAGATGTGCTTTTCGAATCAGCAATTAAATATTCGAGCAATAATATTATGGCAATTATACTTTCAGGTATGGGAAACGACGGTTCTGCCGAAATGTTAAAGCTAAAACATGAAGGAGCTATTACAATTGCCCAAAATGATGAATCGTGTATAGTTTATGGTATGCCTAAAGAAGCACTCAGAACTGGTGCAGCAGATTTTTCGCTTTCAATAGAAGAAATTATTGACGCAATAATCAATTTCGCAAAAAAATACTAATTAAAAAAAATTAACTATTTTTGATAAGTTTCAAAACTGCAAAATAAATTTCTATTATAATGGTTGTAACAAAGCCTAGGATACTTATAGTTGATGATATTAAATCGAGCCTGTTAAAAATGAAGTCCGTTTTAACTGAGAAGGATGAGTATCAAATAGCAACGGCTGATAATGGAAATACTGCACTTAAAAAAGCAAAAGCCCAAAAATTAGATTTAATATTGTTAGATGTTGTGATGCCTGATATGTCGGGCTTTGAAGTTTGTCGTGAATTAAAAAAGAATCAGCAAACTAAAGATATTCCTGTAATATTTTTAACCTCAAAAAGCGACCCTGACAGTATAATTGAAGGATTTAATTGTGGTGCAGTAGATTATGTTCATAAGCCTTTTGTTGAAGAAGAATTACTTGCACGTGCACAGGTACATATACAATTGAATAGAACTAAGAAGCAACTAATTGAATCCAAAGTTAAGGCTGAATTAGCTACAAATGCAAAATCAATGTTCCTTGCAAATATGTCGCATGAAATTAGAACTCCTATGAATGGTGTTATTGGAATGGTTGAAGCATTAAAATGCACCGAAATGTCAGAAGACCAGATGGAGTACCTTAATATAATCGACATTTCGAGCGAGAATTTATTATCCGTAGTAAATGACATTCTGGATTTTTCTAAAGTTGAAGCAGGACAAATTGAAATTGAAAAAATAACTTTCAATATTTACAAAACTATTGACGAGGTTATTAAAATATTAAAATTCAAGGCTGATCAAAAAGATCTCTATTTAACATTTGAGCTCGACAAAAATATACCTTCATTTCTGGTAGGAGATTCATTACGAATTAAGCAAATACTTATTAATTTAATTAATAATGCAATCAAATTTACATCAGAAGGTGGTATCAATATTTGCTGTAAACTAGATAGTATAAATGAATCAGACATAAAGCTAAGGATTACTGTTACAGATACTGGGATAGGTGTTTCAAATTCAATTAAAGATAAACTGTTTGAGTCATTCACTCAAGCAGATGTGTCAACAACTAGAAAATTTGGCGGCACTGGTTTAGGATTGGCAATATCAAAAAGCCTTACGAAAATGATGAACGGTGAAATTGGGGTAGATAGTATTGAAGGTGAAGGTTCTTCGTTTTGGTTTACAATATTGCTGGAAAAAGCAAATCCGGAAAATCAAAAGCTGGAAGATTCGTACGAAGTCATGTTAAAAGCCATAAGAAAACTAAATATACTTGTTGCAGAAGATAATAGTATAAATCAACGTGTAGCAAGATTTATCATTGAAAAATTAGGCCATAATATTGAAATTGCCGAAAATGGAGAAATAGCTGTTAAAAAGTTTAAAGATAATAATTACGATATTATTTTCATGGACATCCAAATGCCAGTAATGGATGGCATAACAGCAACTCAGAAGATAAGGAAAGTAGAAGATGAAGAAGGAATTAAAAATGGGATACCAATAATTGCTATGACTGCCAATACTCTGAAGGGTGATAAAGAAAATTTCTTAAAATCAGGAATGAATGACTACATAGGGAAGCCTTTTAAGTCTGCTGAACTGGCACAACTAATCTATAAAATACTGCAAACTAATTAATTTACATTTATGGAAAATGACTGGAAAGGAATTAAAATTCTCATTGTTGAAGATGATAAGTCGAGTCTTATGTTTTTCAAGTTAGCAATTAAACAAACCGGAGCAACAATTTTAACTGCTGTAAATGGAGAACAGGCAATTGAGACAGTTAAAAACAACAAGGATATTGACGTTATAATTATGGATATTCACATGCCTAAAATGAATGGGCTTGAAGCCACAAGGATAATAAAAAACATTAATTCAAAAATTGGAATCATTATTCAAACAGCTTATGTTCTTGAACATACAAAAGAGGAATGTTATGAAGCTGGGAGTGATATATTCATTGAGAAACCTATGAGTTTAATAACTTTAATTAGCTCAATAAATGATTTATTAAATAAAAAGTAAAAAAATTTGATATTTTGCTAATCAATCAAAAAATATTTTACATTTGCATCCTCAAAAATACGGGGTATGGCCCAGTCCGGTTAAGGCGCCTGCTTTGGGAGCAGGAGACCGCAAGTTCGAATCTTGCTACCCCGACGAGATTAAAACCTCACAATCAAATGGTTGTGAGGTTTTTTGTTTTTAGTTATTTTGTAGATTTGGATAATGAGTACACAGACGGATACACATTAGGATAATATTTGCATCACTTTTTCTTTAGCTTCTTCAAAGTCTGTTTGATTGTGTTTTGTATTACTTGATCCATGTTGAGAGAAGCGTAAACAACGTAATCTTCTAACTTCTGAAAACTCATTCCATAGTTTACCATACTTGTGTACATAGCAAATAAGGTTTCCTCATTAATATCAAGAAATAATCCTTGCTCTAAATTATCAGTATAAAATAATAGTTTTGCTTTTAGTTCTTTATTTTGAATATTCAGCTCATTTATGTCGTTAATATATTTTGAGTAGTCTTTTACGGAGTTAAGACTTATAAACTTTATGTATTCTTCTTCTGTCATGCCAGCTGTGTTCGCCTTCTTGCTTATTATTTGATGATCAGCAGCAGCATACTTAATCGTATACAGCTCTGTAGCTTGCTCTGCTAGCTTTTCCTGCTTGTTATCTCTACTATTCGATGTACGGCATGAGTTACTGCAATACAACGCATCGCTGCGCTTTGATTCAAATTCAGAACCACAATATGCGCATGTTAAATTATACTTTCTCATTTTGTTTGTTTTTAGTGGTTATTTATACATACAAACCCAAAGCCATATATAGGGGCTTGGTTTTGTATTAATCGTTTTTCAAATCTAATTCTGCCTCAGAATTTGACAGATAATATTTAATTGTACGCCCTTCCTAATTCTTTTTAAGTGCGTAAACTGTACCATCTTTACCTATAATTGACACTTGATTGATATATAAATGACCTATTCTTTCGAGAATGGCCAATTTAGAAGCTATTTCACCAATCATCTGAACATCCTCCTTCCTTTTTTTGTTAGAAAATGTTCTGTTTCGTCTGCTACCTCTTTATTTGTTTTTACTCTTCCATCTTCTAACTATTTGTCGATAAGAGTTTTCTCGAAAAATAGCCTTCTACCTCTCTTTATATGTGGTACAAGATTTTTCGAAGTTAGCTGGTAGGCACTATTCTGTGGGATTCCGGTGTACTCAACGAACCAACCTAGTTGGTAGAACCTCTTTTCAGGTTTTTTTTGTTGAGCCGTAATTGGAACAACTTCTACTGGTTTACGAATGAGCTGTATCTCAACTACCTCATTTGCAGCAAGCTCGATTGCAATTGTTTTTGCTTTCATCATTTATAAGTATTTGTGAATAATTGTATTAACTATTTGCAATACTCATAAATGAATAGCACAATAATCTCAGGTTAATTACTGATTTTCACCATGAAATTAATATATAATGCTTATTATGTGGACTTTATACTGTGTAACTTATGCGAAAGCCATTGGTGAACATTCACCCTGGCAAAAGATTTAGAATCTTTTCTAATGCTTTTTTATTTGGGGGTATAATTTTATCATGCCTTGTTGCTCTCGATAATCGTCCAGGTGTCAGCTCTTTTTCTGCTCTTTCCATAACAAAACAACATGCTGCAATTTCCCATTTTCCCCAACATTTTTTTATCTTTCTATTATCAAACATCAGTTTAATAAATAAATTCAATTCATCAATCGTTCCTATCCAGATTATTGGTTTAAAACTTGAATGCTTGTGCTTAAAAAAAACCTTTCGCAAATCAGGTTTTTTGACATTCTTATGAATAAAGCCAGTTTTAATATTTTCTTTTGATATTCGGTTATGTTTAAGTTTATCAAGTAATTCATCAATAAAATCACTAACACTCTCTTCATCAGATTTTATTAGTAACTCGAAGTTGAGATTCCTTTTTTTACAAGGGAAATCTGTTTTATTAGTATCTTTTGCCAATAAATCAAGAAATTGAATTATTTGCTTTTCATCTTCATCAAATAAACCAAATGCAACTTTTTTTAAATCAATCATATTAGATTTTATATCAGCAATAAACGCCTTTTTTTCTGATATGCTTAATAGTTTATCAAACCAGTCTTTTATACTTACCTCGTTAAAATTATATTGGAATAATTCTCTTACAAGAACCAAACTGTCTATGGTATGAAACTCTTTTACAAATGCATCTATTATTTTTGACAGATGCTCATATCCTTGACTTTCATATTTAATTTTATTCCTTGCATCAACAATAATTATTATTGATATATAAACAATAAACATTCTTTGGGTATACGTATTTGAATATTTATTTAACAGTTTATTAAATTCAGTTATCGTCTTGTCATAATGTTTTGCATTATTCAAAACAATTTCTCCAATCATTTTAGATAATACAGTTAATGATAATTTACGGTTTAGGTAGTTCAAATTATCCCAATGCTCATTCATTACAGATAAACTGTAATCGCTATAAGTATACATAGAAAAATAATTAGGTTACAAATATTCTCTCCAAAGCTAAACACAAAAAAAACATTTTTAATAAACTGTTGAAAACTATTTCTACTTGTATTATGTATAGTTCCTATTTACAGAAAAATATGTTTTTTTCTTTTATACTAAACCTTATTTGAGCAGCAATATACTTCACATTTTTACTATTGATATTATTCTGGCACTTTAAATGGTAAAATGAAAATGTATCACAAGTAATTCTATATGAATTACTAATAATAATATTTTTTAGTACTATAAATCATTTTGCGAGCAACATAATACACAACAAATAATCAATCAATAGTAAAAATAATCATTTTTTTTGTACATTGCAAATACTTTATCCTAAGAAACATTTCATGTTTAGAAGAACGAAAAATAATCAAATTTTATCTAAAATAATTGTCATGAAATCAAAAACAATCATCTCATTTATTACTATCCTGTTGCTAACAGGATTAACAACAGTACTTTTTGCAAATCCTATTGACAGAGAAAAAGCAAAAACCATTGCGAAAAATTTTTATTTACAGGTTGCAAAAAACAACAACCTCCCTGACATAACACTTTCACTCGTTTTCACAGAAAAAAATAAAGATATTTCAAACCTGAAAGGAAATAAGCCAGTAAAAACACCTGTATTTTTCATTTTCAATGTGAATCAAAATGATGGATACGTTATTATAACTGCAGATGATGATGTAATACCTATTTTAGGTTACTCTCTTTCTGGTAATTATACCGGCACAAACCTACCTCCGGCACTTAGGAAACTATTAGAAAACTATAAAAAGCAAATCGAGTTTGTTATTTTTAATAGTTTAAAAGCTGATAAAGAAATTCAAGACAAATGGAACAGGCTCAAAAAAGGTGAGCCAATGTATCATAACAAGGATACTAAAAGTGTAAACCCATTATTAACAACTACCTGGAATCAAAATAATTATTATAATGATATGTGTCCATATAATTATTTATTTTTTCAACATACAGTAACTGGATGTACTGCAACAGCTATGGCACAAATCATGAAATACTGGAATTACCCTTATCAAGGGAGAGGATTCCATTCATATACCGATGATTCATATGGTACCCAAACCGCTAACTTTACAGCAACAACATACAATTGGTCAGCAATGCCAAACAATGTAACATCCAGTAATGATGCAGTAGCAACTTTGATGTACCATTGTGGAGTAAGTGTGGAAATGGACTATGATATAGCATTGTTTGGTGGTAGTAATTCTTGGGTAATATCTGACAATGGACAACACCCTTATTGTGCAGAAAATGCGTTCAAAACATATTTTGGCTACAATCAAAACACAATTCAAGGACTTAAGCGAGAAAATTATAATACACCAGCATGGAAAAATCTTTTAAAAGAAGAACTAAATTCCAGTAGACCAATTCAGTACGCTGGTTTCGAGTCAGGTGGTGGGCATACCTTCGTTTGTGATGGTTACGACTATGTTGACTTTTTTCACATGAACTGGGGCTGGGGTGGGCAATCTGATGGATATTTTTCCTTGGATGACCTTACTCCCGGATCAAATAATTTTAATAATGGTCAGCAAGCATTAATTGGAATACAACCTGGGTCAGGAGGATATACACCTAATATTGATCTGTATTCCTCAATTACAATAACACCCAATCCAATAAATTTTTACAATCTATACACTGTAAACGCCGATGTAATCAATTCTGGGAACACCAATTTTAACGGTGATTATTGTGCTGCACTATTTAACGAAAACGGACTCTTTGTTGATTATGTCGAAATACTTTCTACTGGAAGCAATCCGCTACCCCCGGGTTATCATTATACCGGAGGACTGACTTTTTCAAACGATGGCTTAATGATGGTTCCCGGAAATTATATTGTTGGTATATATTACCGAGAAACGGATGGAGAATGGATATTAGCTGGAAATACAAATTATAGCAATCCTATAAACACCTCTGTTTCTAATCCTTACAATCCTTTGGAGCAATACTCTGATATCATTGCAACTCCTTCAACATTTGTACAAGGAGCATCAGCCAATGTAAATGTTAATTTCTACAACACCAACAATTATACTTATTATGGACAATACAAAGCATCTTTATACGATTTTGAAGGTAATTTTATCCAGACTATTGATACTTATAATGAAACCAACGGACTTCCTTCTGGATATATTTATTCTTCGCCGTATATTAATTTTTCTACAACATCGATTACCACTGAACCGGGTACTTACCTATTAAGCATTTCGGAAAAAGAAACAGGATCGGACTCATGGTATTTTGTTGGTGGAAGCTATTATTTAACACCGATATACATTAATGTTGTTGCACCACCATTGTCACCAGATAATTATGAGCCTAACAATACAGAGGCTGCATCCTTTGAACTACCCATTACTTTCTCGGGCAATACAGCCATAAAGAACACAGCTGGCTCAAATATTCACTTAAGTGATGATGTTGACTACTATGAAATAAATCTTGATCAGGGATATGATTATGTAGTAACAGCAAGACTTCATGATAGCTATAATAGTGGAAACGGTCAAACTTACACATGCGATGTATTATTTGCCTACAATTATCAAGGCAACTGGTCTGATTATTATGATGATATAATGCCAAACACAATAAGTGTTTTAGATGGTGGTACCATTATGTTTTTTGTTGGTCCGTATTTTGCCGGCGAAACTGGAACTTATCTTCTAGATTTGTCAATTACTCGATCCATGGTACTTCCTGACCCAGCTGGACCAATAACTGGACTAACTGTTGTTTGTCAAGGACAAGAAAGCATTATCTATTCAGTGCCTGTTATTCCGAATGCTACAACATACATCTGGACACTACCCTCCGGGGCAACTGGGAATAGCAGCTCAAACAATATTATTGTAAATTATAGTTCAAATGCTGTTTCAGGAAATATTTCTGTTATGGGTCACAATGCAGGAGGAGACGGATTACCTTCTTCCCTTTATATTACTGTAAACCAAACCCCTCAAACGCCAACCATTACATTAAATGATTACGTTCTTACTTCCAGTTCTTCAACAGGCAATCAGTGGTACAATGGGTCAGGTGCAATTAATGGAGCTACATCACAACAATATGTTGTTAGCACAACTGATGATTATTATGATATTGTTTCATCAAATAGTTGTAGTTCTGAAATGTCCAACACAATTCATGTTGTTATTAACGGGATAGCGGATACCGAAGAAATCATACAACAAATTTTAATTTATCCAAACCCAGTAAATGATGAATTAATCATTGATCTGAAGGATTCCATAGAGGTTCAAAGTTTTGAAATAATCAATTCATTCGGTAAAATTATTTACAGCTCAAATATTATTAAAACGGCAAAAGTACATACTCTGCATTTCCCAAATGGTGCATACCTTATTAGGTTTAAAACACCTAATTCATTCTTATTAAGAAAATTTATAAAACAGTAATTATTATTAATGGGCTTTTAGTATTCTGAAATGGAAGGGTTGTTTGTTGGTCATTTTTTGTTGATTTTCTTGATTGCTTTGTCAAAATCGCTTTCACTTAGTGCATTAGCACTTATTTGTTTAAATTTTTCGTATTCACCTTCCACCATCTCTTTTGCTAATTCGTGAGATACTTTACCCGCATTATTTAAGATGTCTCTATCATTTAAACTTAAGAACCCATCTAATTTAGTTGCCCAATCTCTCATATTCATTGTAATACGCCTCATTGCCTGACCTTCGGCAAAAACAAGGTATTGTTCTACCAAATTATTCAATGCTTTTAACTCGTCCTCTTTAAGATAGTTCTTAGCAATTGTAATATCCGTTTTCCTTACTTTACTTCCACGCCAATTGGTTAAACCCATATTAGTCTGTGAACTATCTGCTCGCTCTGTAATAATCTCAGCTGCTGTTTTACCTGTAATTGCCCAGTGAAGCTTGTTTTGAACAGTTTTAAAAAAACTAATACTGATTTCAAGTGTTGGATCATAATCAACACTAGTAGCATAAATATCTGTGATTTTTCTGTAGAAACGTCTTTCCGATGTCCGGATATCTTGTATCCTAAGTAATAATTCTTCGAAATAATCGAAAGGTAAATCAGGATTTTTTAAACGTTCATCATCTAACACAAACCCTTTTACAATATACTCTTTAATATGCTGAGTTGCCCATTGTCTGAATTTGGTTGCCACATGTGATTTTATACGGTAACCTACCGAAATAATTGCATCAAGATTGTAAAACTTAAATTTGCGATTAACTTCTCTGCCGCCTTCAATTTGAACTTGTAAGAAATCCTTACAAGTTGTTTCTTCATCTAATTCTCCCTCTTCTAATATATTTCTTAAATGAATGGTAATATTTTGCGAACTTGTTTGAAACAACTCAGCCATAAGTTTTTGAGTTAGCCAAACAGTTTCATCCTGAAAGCGGACATCCAATTTTGTCTCTCCCTTTTCGTCCTGATATATTATTATTTGTGATTTGTTTTCTTGCATAATGTTTAATTTAAACAATATTCACTCATTCAGTTTCATTATTTACCCTCCACAATCTTAATCTCCTCCTTGCTCAATCCATACAACTCATAAACCATACGGTCAATCTCCTTATCGGTTTTATCAATTTCTGCTTTTAGGGTTTGGACTTCATCTTTTTTGGTTTCAAAAACTTCCATCCAATCCATTTCATCCATTTTACTTAGTTTATCTCCTCCTGCTTTTTTGATGGCTTTATTGAGTTCTTTAATAAATTCTCCAAATTCGAGTTCATGCCAGTTTTGGAGTTTTCTAGAAAAAACTTCGACTTTATACTGTGAAGTAATGTATTTAAGAAAATAATCAATTAATTTCTGTATATCCTTGTGCAATTCAATCATCAAATCAGCAAAATTATTGAATAACAATTCATTAGCTATCTGAGGTATTTTAATAGGTTCAATAGCTTGAACACTTACTAATAAATCTCCTGTTCCGGTTTTAGGAGAATCTTTCATTAAATAATGCCCCATTTTACTATTAAAAACACATAATAGGTATTTATTGTGGTTACTTGCCAATATGCAAGTACTATCCAAACAGTAATATTTACCGTACGAGAACCTAAGAATTGAACCTATTCTTTTCCAAATCAACAAATCATTATCAAATTCTTCATAATAAGAAATAGAATCTTGTGTTTCAAACCATTTATTATGAGTTTTCTTTCTACTACCTTTTTCACCTGATTGCTCTATCCGTTTACCAAAACTCTTTAAGTATTTTTTTATCCCAACATATTGATCTATATCTATATTAAGTGCAGGAAAAGTTGATATTAACCATTGCTCAGCAAATTTGGCATAAAACCTTTGGATATCACGACCTCTTAATAATGGCTTTATTAATTCAGAACTTTTAGGATCTTCTTTTATTATTCTATTCTTAGTTTCTGAATCTATTAAAAATGCTTCATTATAACCAGTTTTTATTCCAAAATTCATCTTCACATCCCAATCTCTCAGTGGAATACCTTTTGCATCAATTTTCTGCCTAATACTATTTTCTACTGGGGCCATAATCGTCCAAACACTGTCATCCATAGGAAATACATCAATAAACTTATTTTCAAATGATGTAAAATCTCTAATGTTTTTTAACTTCACTAAATCAAGAGAACTAATAACTATGTTCTCTATTACTTCTTTTTTAAAGAAAATTAAATTTGAATCAACGACCGCACTATCAAAAATTCCAGCACCTAATTCTATTAAAATATAAGGATTTGTATTTCTCATTAGATACTGCCTCATGCTTTTACCATAATTAGCTCGCATCCATTTACTTGAGGTAATATATCCTAGCAGCCCTCCTTGTCTTAAGATATCATTTCCCTTTTCATAAAACAGACAATATAAATCACCTGTACTTTCATACGTTTTATAACCCAATTTCTTGATTTTCAGAGATAATTCTTTATTATTTTGAAGCTGAACATAAGGAGGATTCCCAACAACCACATCAAATCCACCTTTTTCAAAAACTCTAGGAAACTCTTTTCTCCACTTAAACGCTTTATCCCCTACTACCTTAGGATCATCAATTAGCGAATTACCGCATTTAATATTTTTATTTAACGTGGTAAGCTTTCGACCTCGTTGAGCTGTTCGTAACCAAAGTGATAAACGGGCAATATCAACACTTTCTTCGTTTATGTCAACTCCATAAATATTATTTTCTAATATGGTGTTTTCTATATTAGGGAAAAGCATACTGTCACCAAATAATGATGTTTCTAATTCATCAATATAGGTGTGTTCTTTAATTAAAAAATCTAAAGCCTGATTCAGGAAAGCACCTGAACCACAAGCAGGATCAAGAATTGTAAGAGATAGAAGCCAATTACGGTAATTTGCAAGTCTAGTTTTTAACTTTTGTATAGTTTCATTTCTTCGTCCTTTTCTGGTTTTTTTATATTCTTCTTCTTCAATTTCTAATTCTTCCTTTTTGTCATTGCAAAGTTTACCAACTGTATTATCAACAATATATTTAGTAATAAATTTTGGCGTATAAAATATACCATCTTTCTTTCGCTTAGATTTTTGTTTATCAAAGTCCACGCCTTCGAGTTTGGCGGTGGTGGTTTCAATTTCGTTTAAACTATGCTCAAAAATGTGCCCCAATATGTTTACGCCAACCTGAGAATCGAAATCGTAGTTGGTAAGCGTAGAAGTATGCCTTAGCAAAATGGCATCGTCTATTTCAATTTTGTCAAGTATTTCATCAGGCAAAAAAAGGCCACCATTGTATGCCTGTATTTCATCTGCCGGAACTTTCCCTGGTCTGCCTGTATTCAAATAGCCAAAATATTGTTTATAAATATCATAAAGAGGTTTATAAGCATCCTCATCATTAAGCACATTCCAACGCTTAATCATTCGTGAAATAGAATTGGGTGGTAATAGTCCCCTATCCTCAGCAAAGAAGATAAAAAGAAAACGGTCGAGTAGTTTTTGTGTCTTTTTATACAGTTGTAATTTGGACACACCCTCTATTCCAGTATTTCTTGTGGCAATGTCTTCAAACAGTTCCTTTTTGAATAGTGAATAATCATTATAAAACTTCTTAGTAATCTGTTCTTCCTCCAGGATTGATGCATTTTTGATTTTAAGAGGCAATTCAGAGAGAAGGTTGTCACTATTCAAACATAGGTAAAGTACCTTAAAGCGGTCCTCTGAGAGCGCAAACAAGTCAAATTCTTCAAACTCAACAGCATTGTTTATGTAGAACCTTAATTTTTGGAAATTAGATGTAATAACATAAACACATTCGCTTTGGTTTGCCTTATAATCAAATGCCTGTTGACGGATCGATTCTAAGTCTTTTGTTTTGGTTGATTTAAGTTCTATTACTGCAATTGCTTTTCCATCTTTGATAACCGCTCCATCAGCCTTTTTTGCACCTTTTTCATTTTTTAATTCGGTAGTAAGGTTAAAGTCAGGATTTGGATTTAGGACATAGCCAAATACCTTAACAAACAACTCTCTTAAAAAGCCTTCCTGAAATTGCTCTTCCTTGCTTTCACGTATATTATGCTGGATTTGTGAGTTATGGAAATAGACCTTATATTTTTGATAAGCTGATTGAACAATAGAAGCATCTTGTTCATTGAGGTATTTGTTAAGGACTGATTTTTGGAAGAGGCTCATTGGTTATAATCAAATTTGCGATATTTTAATTTGTCGCTTAAACTATCTAAGTTTTGGAAAACACTTTCTTTTCATGAGGTCTTATTGGGTATTATAGACTATAAAAGGGTAAATATACACACATTATAGGTTTCCACAAAATAATCGGCATCCTATTGTTACTATTAATTTGCTAACTTTGGTTGATTAATAATATTCACACACTTGGCCAAGAAATTTGAGTACAAGTCAAGGAGGCGGATTATCTACGTCACAATATGGCGGGTTATCTACGTCACAATACGGGGGGCTATCCACTTCTCAATATGGTGGATTATCGACTTCACAAGGTGGAGGAATGTCAACATCTTCATCAAATGTATATAAAAGTAATATTCCACCGTGGCCTTATTTTGTGAAAATTTTAGAAGAAAGAGGTTATGATCAAGCTGTCGAAATGATTAAAAACTATTTACCTGATTATCTATGGCCAAAAAACTATTTTTAGTATTTAAATTCCTTAAAGCCACTCAACATTGAAATTGCTCCCGTAAAAACACATCCCCTTCACGAATATCAATAAACACATCAACACAATCTCTAATTAACTTTGGCATTTGCTTGTATCTGGGATTAGGTATTGATGGTGTATTTTTAAGAAAGTTTTCTTCGGAATCCTGGAATTGATTTTCATAATGATTAGGGGTAATTTGATCGCTGGTTACCTTAGTGTTTACATGTTCATCAACATTTATTTGCAATTCATTTACAGGTTGTTGCGTATAATTATTATTTGTGTTTACATGTATACCTTTGATTTTCATATTGTTTACAGGTTGATGAATATCACTACCATCAGCGTTTACGTGTACACCTTTGATTTTCAGACTGTCGACAGGTTGTTTGACATTGTTTTCGGTTGTGTTTGCACGTTGATTACTTTTAATTTGTGATTTTAATAACAATCTTTCTTGTTCAACATCCGTAAACTTTAGAGAACTAAAAACTTTAGCTTATATCGCTACTCTTGATACTATTTTGTGAAGATTTGCTTTAGTTTTTGGCTTATTTATAGAGTTTTGGGTTAAAATCTAAATCCAACTTCAAAAATCATTCGAGGTAATACAAGCGTCTTATTCTTCGGTAAGGGTGGTTCTCCTTCTTCATAAGAATACTCAACTGATTGCTTATAGTATTGGCGTTGTACAACAGCAGCACCAAGTGAAATATCCATAAACCATTTTCCTGAAGAATTAAAATTATAACGAATCCCATATAAAGCACTAAGTGTATAATTATTACTCCAGAAAGCCTCTTCCTCACCACTAATATATAAATGATAGTATCCAGGTTCAACTACAAGAAATGTTTTTAGCTTTTTCTTACTATTGAAATAATATCTGTAATATATATTCATATTGTAAGAAAATCTGGTTGCAGCCCAATCTCCTACTTGAGCAAAGTTGCTATGAATTTGGTAGCCAATAGTATGATGTTCAGTAATTTCATATTCATACGAAAACGAAGCATAACCAAAATTAACTACAGTGGTATAAATTGGAATTACCATAAACCGTACTCTGTTCTTCTGAGAAATGCATTCATATGATTGAAAAACAAAAAATAATAATAGCAAAGTAATTATGTTTTTCTTCATTTTTCCTAAAATTTAAACCCTACTTCAATAATCATTCTTGGTAGTAACTCAAATCCATCGGTGGGATATTCTCTATAAATCCTATATCACTACCCTTTTTTGACTCTCATACAGCACGTTTAACGCACTATATTCATTAATATGATAGATATATAACCACCGTTAAACCGCAACCTCAACCTCTTTCCAAACACCTTTTCCAACTTCAACAAGTTTATATTTTTTTCCCACTCTCTTTTCTTTTTCTTCTTTTAAAACTTTTTTAGCATTTTTTTTAAAATACGAAGTCGATCTTTCTTTAATCCAGTTATTCATTTTGACTTAGTTTTTAGATTATCTCAAAGATAATTATTTTTTATTAGCTATCGCCAATTAATGAGATGGAATTGGCTATCTATTGCCAAATGACACATTCCATTAAAATGGATTTAAATGCCTTAAATACGGCCTTTTATTTGATGTACGAACAAATCGTGTTTTAACAATATTATTGCTTCTTCCTAAATGCATAATTGTACACTGCAATCACAGCAGAACCATTAGAGCCTGAGCCACAAAAGAAATAAGCATCATTTAAATATTCCCAAACAATTTATCAATTGTAATACCTTCAGCCTGTTTTTGTTCTCTTAATAATCGGATTAATACTCGACTCGAGTACTTCAAACCCCTGTTAACAGATTAGTTTTCAAGGGTTTTAAATTTTAGAGTAACGAAATAGTAACAAAAAGATTTGAAAAAAGAAAAGTATTACTTAAAAAACTTGCAGTTGAGGTAAGCGCAATAATCTTGAAAATAATTCGATAATTAGCACCGCGATTCATTTTGCAAACCATTTTCTTTATATGCAAAAACTATGATATACACTGGGATAGCGATTAGCAAATTGTCGAATTGGCAAAAGTGCAAAGCGTCCAATCAGTCCTTGACACATCGGACACTACGACCCCACTCACCAGCTCCTGTATCGCGTAAAACACTTGAATGTTCATAATTCAAACCATGATAGTAATCTGTAGACGTCCAGAAATCACCATTAATGTCAATACCATAGAAATCTCCAGCACCACCGCGACTACCACCTAGGAGACCCGAATAACCAAAAAGGTCGGTTCCATTACCAAAAGAGTACCAGCTATTTGTGGATTTAAGGTTTAATCCTGCATTAAATCCCCGGAATTGAGTTAGCAAGTCCCACACCGGATCTCCAATACCATATTCGCTGTCAACTGTACCTTCCAATATTTTCCATTCTTCATCAGTAGGTATATGCCATCCGGATGGGCAAATACCCTGGGTGCCTGGTGTTGTTACATACTGCATCATCTCATTCCACTGGTACAGTCCGCCGAAAGTAATGCAATTGGCAGGGTCGTCATCAAAACAGTATTTCTCAATGGTATTGTTATCTGCCATGTCGTCTACACCATTTATCATTATTCCAATATTCAGGTTGTCCTTCAACCAACACTGGTTGAGTATTTGTATAGTGGTATAAATCTGTCCTTCATACTCCACTGTGGGTGTTCCCGGGCATGGAATGTTGTTGGCGAACTGAAAGGCGTACTCCTTGCTTTCTTCAGGAATATCCAGCTTGCCGGATTGGAGTGTGTCTGTGTAGCCAATATATAAAAGTTCATCACCTAAACTAAAAAGGAAATCTTGAATATCCTCAACTGCCTTAAATTGTGGGGATGAATCCTCACTTCCAATATATGCAAGCGTACTTGTATTGTTTGAAACGGTGTTTGTGTTCAAGATTTTTGTGCTACTGCTGCTTTCTCTATATTGTACCGTGAATAAAAACAGGCTGCCATTCCCCGGTGTAAACCGGTATGAATGATAGCCTTGATCCAGAATCCGTTCAGTATTGATTAACTCACGACCCAATATATCAGTGACGATCAAGCTCACCTTATCTCTTTCAGGCACAAAAAATGAAATAGTGGTTTTGTCTCTAACTGGATTGGGATAATTCTGGAATACCTGAAACCTTTCGGAACCAGTGTTAATTTTTGAAATACCTACCTGGTAATCCAATACAAGTACTGTGTCTGGGTATAATAAAACCGTATCACCTCCTTGTGTTTTGTTCATTACCTTAATACTGTCAAACTGTTCATGGTCTGCGCTGTCAATGGCAGTAAAAGTCAATTCAATTGTGTTTTGACTAAAGGCGCTTAGAAAAAGTCCAAGTGCCAGAATCGAAAGTAAAGTTTTTGTTTTCATAAGGCATAATTTTAAAGGCTATTGAATCAATTGTGAGATATTGTATCTCTACCTTGTTTGTTCTTATGTTGGGTAACGGTTTGCAAGTATGGCTCGTAGCCATTCTCTTGTAAGGTACTTATTAATTATTCTTATGTTTTTGTTTTTATTCATTTGGCTTGATAACAGTAAAGCTGCTATGGGCTATGATTTGCTGTTATGCACTGTACTTTATTGTATTACCAATTTTTGCCTAAATTTTTGTTCTTTTGAAGTCAGTTCAATAATATAGATACCTTGTCCAAGTGTTGAAATGTCGATATTTTCTCTTATTTCATTTCTATGAAAAACTTTTTGTCCAAGTTGGTTGTAAATATTTACCGTTTTTATTTTCAATCCATTATTACTGGTGATAATCAATTTGTCAGTCGCAGGGTTGGGGTATATTGAAAATTCAAATTTGACATTTAGATTTGGAACTGAAACACCTACACAAGCCTCTTCAACTTCTTGTTGGCTACTGCAACCTATTGCATTATTACCGATACTAATAGTACCTCCTGGACTGGCTAAATAATCACATACACTTTGCACTTCGCAAGTGGATAAGGAATTATTCTGAGAAATGCGCAAACTATCGATAGAGGCTGCATCTATATTATCCAAACCCATTAAACTGGGTAGGACATCGTTGTCTACAATCGCGAGTTCTCCTCCAATAGAAGTCACATTAGCAAGGCCTGTTAAACTTGTCAGGGAAGGGCAATCCCAAATATAAAGTAATCCCGGTATGGAAGTCAAATTATCAAGGCCTGTCAAACTTGTAAGGGCGGGATTGTCCCCTATTGCAAAACCTCCTCCAATGGAAGTGATATTGTCTAAACCTGTTAAACTGGTTAGGGCTGCGTTTCCCATGATTCCAATGCCTAAGCCAATTGAAGTAAGGTTATTAAGACCTGATAAACTTGTTAGGACATCGTTGTATACAATTCCAAGACCCCACCCGATAGAAGTAACATTGTCCAAACCCGTTAAACTTGTCAGGGATGGATTACCCCCTTCTAAATTCCCGATTTCAAGGGTTCCAATAGCTGTCAAAACACTTAATCCATTTAAATTAGTTATATCATTGCCCTTAATTAAAACACTCCCCACTATTTCAGTACAATTTGGATGGTTGGTTTGAAAATTGTTAATTTCTTCTTGGTTTGAAAATGTAATCCCATCTGGTAGACAGGGTTGTGAGACAGCAATAGCTTGAATAATTAAAGCTAAACCGAATAATAAAGTTAATTTTTTCATGATAACTTAATTTGGTTAATAGAAATTAATTATACCAAAGATACTATCGTTAGAATTTTTTGTCAAGCAATTAATAGCTTTATTCTATATAATTAGGTAAGTTGGTTTGCTTCTCTTTAACTTACATGCCTGCATATAACGTTTTTTGGAAATGCCCTGTTTTCAGATTACCTCAAAGATAATTATTTTTAATCAGTTATCGCCAATGAATGAGCTGAAAGGGGTTTTTAGGCTTCACATAACACCAAACTAAATCAGCAAACCCTTTATTAAGTACATACAAAAATTGGGATGTTGACCATCACGTACTTATCGCTGGGTATTGTAGACGGCTTAGAGTCCTATTTATTGTGTGCAGTTTATTGTTTAGCAGTCCGTTTGCTTAATATTGTTATAATAAATCCTATTATTGGGCTTAATAGAATAGACCAAAAAACTGATTTCCCATATCCAATTTCACGTTTTTCCCCAATGTACTTTGCAACCAAATGAATCAATACGATGTAAAGCGCAATAATTATAATCCAGATGTAATTCATATTTTAAAGTTTTAGTAGTGTCAAATATACTAAATTTTTGACCACAAGTGAAGTACGGAGAGTTCTAATTATATCGGTATATAACTAATGCCTTAGTGGTTGAGAATGGGCATAGGAAGCAAATTAAGGCGCGAAATCACACCATAGAGACCAATTACCAGTGAAGCTACTGAACAGCTCAGAACGAAAGAAAAGACCCTAGAGTGGTGTTGCATTTAGAGTATTTGGTTTCACTTGATATTTACAAACGTATCTCCCCACAACTTAATGAGCTGATGTATATGTGACCCTTATATATAGTGGTGTGATAGGCGCACTCGTCAGTTGATTCTGGCGGAGCCGTCTACTCATTAGGCATCGTTTTTTCTTTTTCTTTCCTGGTTCCAATTCATGATATAGAGAAATCCAACCAGAAATACAAATACATACATAAACCTAATATCACTATATTCGCTGAATGCGAATCCCATGATACTTACTGTAAGAATAATAATTGAACCCCACAGCTTTTTCCACCATACAATTGTATATCCGACTAAATACATCAAAACTCCAGCATTTGGATTGAGATACGAATTGTAAAAAAGGTTGGTAAGAAGGTAATTGAAAAAATTACTATTACTTGCTTTAAGTTCTCTAGGTATGTCTAGTACAGGTTGTATTATTAGTATCATTGTGAAGATAATACCAACAATCATGGTCCATTTTGAAAAACTACTTTTTGATTTCATATCTTCGATTTTAAATGATGCCTAACGGTAAGTATAAGAATATGTAGCCAACTGCGTTGCACTTTCCTGTCAAGTTACGAGAAAGTTGAAGCGGGCTACTGCAGTCGAATTTACTGCTATTTCGGCGATTATTTTTATACATTGTTACCAACCGTATTTTGTATTTCCTTTATCATTTCAAATTGTTTACCTGTTATAGATATATC